>JAABUZ0100001397.1_pt1 | contig 46328 bp, 47 predicted proteins | sample 5562091 | NCBI WGS metagenome assembly JAABUZ01 (sample SAMN12813069, study PRJNA571459) | rock metagenome | isolation source: Antarctica rocks | place: Antarctica: Victoria Land, Linnaeus Terrace sud | collected 2015-12-21
CTCGATCACGCCAGCCCGAAATATGTTGCGCTCACGCCCGCGCCGCTAGCCCCAATCGCCGTCTCCTAGCCAGATCCGCCCGTCAGCGCAACATAGTTATCGGCGCAACATAGGTCGCCATATGTTGAATGCAACATATGGCGACATTCCGCTCGTCCGGCGCTCGTGCCTCGAGCGCACGTCGTGATCGATCCCCTGCATACATCCGCATCTTGCCCCGATCGGCGCGCTCCCATGCCCCTGTTCTTCACCGTGCAGTTCCGGGAGTCGTTGCTGCACGCCAGCCAGCCCCGCCCGTTCCCAGACGATCCCAGAACGCGGAGCAACGGTCGGTCCGCTCCACGCACGCGCGGCCGGGTGCCGCGTCGCGGAGTTCAGCTCAAACGTCGTGGCAGTCGTCGCGTCGCCGCATTCGCGGCTGATCGGAACGGCTCATCGAAGGCGGTGACGGTGGCTGGCAGGATCGGGCGGTCGTGGTCGCGCACGGACATCGGGCCTCGCGTCCTTGCTCGGCGGGAACCTTCGCGCACGAGCTGGCCGCGGTGGCTTTGACGGAAATGATGATCCCGGGCGTGGCCCGGCCCGTGGCAGCGACAGGCGGCGGGCCGGGCGGTGAGCGTCGTGCGCGGAGATCGTCGCCGGGACCGCGCATCCGTGCGCGGTGATCGTTCCTCGCGCACGCCGATAGTCAACGACCGTGCGGTGTCGTGGGCCGGGCCGGCTCACGCTCTGGCACGCCGACGGCGCTCGGGTCGGCGTCGCGCCTCGCCCGTGTCCGGTGGCGTATTTCGCAGGCCAACGTCTCACCCAGGGTTTTGCAGCGAGCCGCGATGCACGATCTGACCCCGACTGCTACTCCGCTGCGCTACTCCGCACCACTCGATTTTACTTCTGAAGCACCGCTAGTCCGGATCAAACTGGCTAACAGCAGGGCATTTATGGAGCTGGAGCGACGGGACTCGAACCCGCGACCTCCGGCTTGACAGGCCGGCTTGCCAGCTCAGCGCTACGTAGATACGGCTGAAGCCGGTGCTGATCCGTTTGTTGGAGGGTGGAGGGGGTGCCGGTCACGCGGGGCGTGCTGGGGCGAGCGATGCGACCCACTCGCGCGTAGCGGTCGCGTCCGCTGGCACCCGCAACCGTTCAGCGATCCGGCGATACCCCTCACCAGCCACCTTCCGCTCGATCGCGATGCCGATCACCGTGACCTCGTCATGACGCCGCAAAAGGACCAAATCCGGCAGCAGCACATGCGTCCCCAAACAGCCCCCCGACACCGCGCCCGCCGCGGCACCAGCACCCGATCCCCCGAACGGCAGCGCAGCACCCGCTCCCGCGCCCATCCCCACGGGCCCAACGCCCCCCGACACGACGGGCACCCCAAAAGCCCATCAACCTGGCGAGCTGCCGTGATCGGCATCCAACGGCGGCCGCCCGGAGGAATGCCCGGGCGGCCGGCCGGCGTCATCGCGGAGGCGGCGGGCCGGCACTCGGCGACCAGCCGCTCGTCGGTTGGTGGCGCGGTCAGCGCGAGGACGAGCTGAACGCCGCTCGTGCCCAGGATGCGACGGCTGGGTGTGAGAGCGGCACGTTCGCCGCGGCGCCCCGGAGCGCGACGGCGCGAACCAGGAGCTCCATGTTCTCGGGCGTGTCTTCGAGCTGGTCTTGTTTCCATGCTTCGAGCCATGCCTCCGGGGTGGAGTTGGTGCGGGTGATGAACTCATCTCTGAGCTTGGCGGAGTCGGACGCCTCGTCGGTGCCGCGCAGCGCCTTGACCTCGATCGCCTCGCGCTCCAGGTAGGTCTGGAGCGCGGCGGCGGGAACTCGTAGCTTGCGCGCGGATAGCCGCACTGAGGCCAGGTGGCCGCGCTGGATCAGTTTGTAGACGCCGTCCGTGGTCATCTCCAGTCGCGCTGCGACGTCGGGGACCGTCAGATAGGTGTCGTCTGCGATGGACATGGGTACATCGTACCGTGGCTTGTACAGCACGTCTAGTTTGGCAAGAACGTCCAACTCGTCTGTTCCGTACGGCTAGTCTTCAGCGTCCTGATCCCAGCTCAGCAGGTGGTCGCCGAGAGCCCCGGCTAAGACGGTGTCGACGAAGCTGAGCCACTGTTCCGGCGGCGTGACGTGGGTCGCCTCGCGCATGTGGTTTGGGCAGCCGAAGGGGTGGCGGTGGACCCGGGGGTGGGTTGCATCGGTGCGCTCAACGACGTCGAGGCGCTCGCTGCCGACGGCGCCTGTCGTGGCTCCGGCTTGGACGTGCCATCGCAGCGCTGCGACGAAACAACCCTCCGAGCTGAGATCCTCACGCAAGTCCGGATCATCTCCCGGAATCCAGTACTCGTCGACGCCTAGCGTGATGGCGACGCGCTCGCCGTCGACCACGGCAGATCGCTTCGCATGGACTCGTACGACGCCCGGCAGAAGTTGTGCGTACGCCTTGGCTGTGAGCGAAGGGGTCACGGTGAAGCCATATGCGAGACAGGCGCGTAGCCACAGCTTGAAGCGTGTGTCGACGATGCTCGCTTGCGTCACGCGGTCAGTTTCCGCGCGGCCAGGTCTCGGCCGTGCTGGTGCCCGGAACGTTGGTTGCGCCGAACGCGGCCGTGAACGCCGCCGCTCGCTCTCGCGCTGGACGCGCGTGCAGGTAGCGACTGGTGGTCGTCAGCTGTGCGTGGCCCATCGCGTCCTTGACGCTGACGAGGTCGATGCCGCCGGCGACGAGCAGCGATCCGAACGTGTGACGGAGGTCGTGCCAGCGCAGCGGCCGCAGGCCGATCGCCTCGCGCGCGCGTATGTACCGCCGTCGCAGAGCCGACCCGTCAAGCCGCCGGCCGTAGGCGTTGCAAAAGACGAACTCGCTGCGGCCGGTGAAGTCTTCGCGGTCCAGCACCCGCGCGAGCGCTCCGCCCGCATGGTCGGCCAGTGGGACCTGTCGGACCCGGCCTGATTTGGTTCCCCGCTCGATCCCGGCCGAGATCGCCCGGCTGACGATCAACGACGAGCCCGCCCAGTCCACGTCCTCTACGTGCAAGGCCAGGAGCTCTCCCATCCGCAGCCCAGCGTAAGCGGCTACGCGGACCGCGTCGGCGTCGCGCCGATCGTCGATCAGCTCATCCTCCTCGCGCGCCTCGCGGTTATGCAGGCGAGCCGCCTTCAGCGTCGAGAAGGTCATCCCGCGCGCCCGGTACGTCGCAACGCAGTTGCAGCGGGCTCCCGAACGGGTGGCACAAGCGCGGGAGTGTCGCTCGTGAACCTCTCGGTGCAGTCCGTCCTCCAATGCCCTCGCGATGGCCTCAATCTCCTCGGGCGCGTAGTAGAGGAGCGCGCCGGCGGCAGGCAGACGGTGTCGGTCCGCGTCCTTGGCGGGGTTGGCCGGCAGCGTGAACTTCGTCGACTTCATCCCGAAATTGAACGCGGCGCAGACCACCTCGCGGTAGCGGTTGATCGTCCTTGGGGCAGCGCCCGTCTTCCCCACCGTCGCGAGGAGCTTCTCGACGTCCGCGGTCGTCACCTTCGCCGCCGGCTTGTTCCCGAACGCGCGCATGATGTGCCCGGCGAGAACCCTGTCGCCACGCTTGTATGGGACACCAGGCTCGGCGAGATCCGAACGGTGCTGGCGCAGTGTCGACGGAGCCGCACCCTTGACGCGCTCAAGCCAGTCCAAGTAAGCGTGCGCAACCTCCCTGAAGGTCGGACCCTGGGCGCGGAGCTTGCGGTGTTCTGAGGCCTCGTCCGCGTAGGCGGCGACGATCTCCGCGGCCTTGACATAGCCGCGCCGCTCGTCGTAGTAGCCGTCCCGAACGCGGCCGCGCCGTGGGCGCCATTTGCCCGCCTCGTCCTTCTTGACCCAGGCGGGCCCGACCCTGCGCCAAACCTGCTCGCCAGCGTCGCCGCGGAATACCGCGTCATAGACCGGTCCAGCTTTGTTGCCGCGGACCACCAGAGAGACCGGTCTGGCGTTCTCCGGCGGGCTCATGAATGGAGCATACGCTGTTAGCGAGTTTGTTAGCGAGAATCGCTTCGCTAACAGACTCGATAACAAGCTGGTCTAAAAACACCGTATGTACGGGCTTTTACGTCCTCTAAATCGCCTGTATTTGCTGGAATTGGGCGGATCTCGTCGGGCTCATAACCCGAAGGTCGCGGGTTCGAATCCCGCCCCCGCTACTCATTATTCGCTGGAAATCATGGACCTCCGAGAGATCGGGGGCCTTGGTGTTTGGGGCCGTGTCAAACGAACATCAAACGAGATCGAGCGAAGTCGGGCGATGACCCTGACGGTGCGCTTCGACTCAGGCGAACATGTGTTCGCCTTTCCGTCCGACCCGACTGGTTGACTTCCGCCTCGTGTCAACGACTGACTCTCTACGCGTCGCAGGCCTGTTCGCCGGAATAGGCGGGATCGAGTTCGGCCTCCACGAGGCCGGTCATCGGACCGAGCTCATGTGCGAGCTGGATGGTTCGGCTGGGCGGGTGCTCGCGGCGCGCTTCCCGGATATCCCTCGCTTCGGCGACATCGCGGACCTGGAGGCGCTGCCGGATGCCGATCTCGTTACGGCGGGTTTCCCATGCCAGGATCTGAGCCAGGCCGGGCAGACGGCAGGCATCACGGGGAGCCGCTCGGGCCTCGTCAATCACGTCTTCCGCTTGCTAGACGGGGCCGATCCGGCGCCCGCCTGGCTGCTCCTCGAGAACGTGTCCTTCATGTTGCAGCTCGACCGCGGGCGGGCGATGAGCTGGCTGACCGAGCAGCTCGAGGCCAGGGGATACACCTGGGCCTACAGAGTCGTTGACACGCGAGCGTTTGGGCTGCCGCAGCGACGCCAGCGCGTCCTGCTCCTGGCCTCGCGATCAGAGGATCCGCGGCCGGTGCTCCTGAACCAGGACCACGGTGAGGTCGAGATCGGCGACTGGACGGGGCTGTCGTGCGGCTTCTATTGGACAGAGGGCGTCCGAGGGCTCGGCTGGGCCATCGACGCGGTTCCGACCCTCAAAGGGGGGTCCACCATCGGGATCCCGTCGCCGCCCGCGATGTGGCGATCTGGCACCGGCCGCATCACCACGCCGCACCTACGCGACGCCGAGCGCCTTCAAGGTTTCCCTGCGGGTTGGACAGCCGACGCGGACATCGTTTCTGGACGCCGACGGACAGATCGCTGGAAGCTCGTCGGAAATGCCGTGAGCGTCCCCGTCTTCCGCTGGGTCGGCGAGCGCCTCCTGACCGACGAGGGGTACGACGCGTCGCGAGACGCCGAACTGGCCTCGGGTGCGAAATGGCCGCGGGCGGCCTGGGGCAGTGCAAGTGGCCGACGCTCAGTGGATGCTTCAATGTGGCCGGTCGCGCTGGAGCGCAAGCATCTGCACGAGTTCCTGGAGCACGAGGCTCAACTGCTCTCGGCGCGCGCGACGGAGGGCTTCTTGCGACGCACACGTCGGGGTACTCTCAGGATCCCGGAGGACTTGATCTGCGAAGCCGACGCACATCTGGAAGCGATGAATCCCCAGTTGGGCCTGGCGGCCTGACATTCGGCGGGCCGGCGTTCGGTAGCCGTGCTCCGTCGTCGTCGCAGACGAGCGAGCGGATGGTTCGGACCGGTCGGCGGGACACCAAGCCAGAGGTCGAGCTCAGACGGGCGCTGCATGCTCGCGGCCTGAGGTTCCGGGTCGACCGTCCAGTTCTTCGTGGAGTGCGCCGGCGGGCCGACATCGTGTTCGGCCCGGCGCACGTGGCGGTCTTCGTCGACGGCTGCTTCTGGCACGGCTGCCCGGTGCACGCGACCTGGCCGCAGAAGAACGCTGACTTCTGGCGGGAGAAGATTGAGACGAACCGATTGCGTGATCGGGACACCGATCGTCGGCTGCAGGAGGCAGGCTGGAAAGTCATCCGCATCTGGGAGCACGAGCACATCGACCAGGCTGCCGACCGCGTCGCGGACGCCGTAGCCGCTCGTCGGTCGGGCTGATCAGAGTCTGGCGAACGCTGCTGCGTACTCGTGCGCGACCCGCCGGACCATGTCGGCGTACAGGAACACCGGGTCGGGCGCGTCCAGGAGCTTCATCGGCGACCCGTCGTTCGGGAGGTCGACGACCATCACGCCGACTGCGTCGAATCCTGTGGGGCTTCCTCCCGACCGCCGGCGGATCTCTTTGACCTTCTCGATGACTCTGATGGCATCGGCCGGCTGACGATGGTGGTTGATGTGAGCTGGGTGCGTAGTCAAGTCGAGCTTGTTCATGTCCGGACTTCGGAACGACTCGCCTGCGTTGACCATCACGAAGCCGACGGCCAGCGCGCGTTCCGAGTTCCCGTGCGCGGTCTGGTGGCTCGAGTCGAGCTCGTCGTGAAGCCTCGGAAGTGCCCGAACGTGAGCCGTCATGCAGGCCTTGGCTTCTAGGGCCATGAGGACCGACCCCACAGGCGCCTCCGGCGCGTCCGGCAAGTCGTCGAGCTCCGTCTGCTCTGAGGGCGTGAGCACGACGCCGAAGTGCGTCGCCATGGTCGCGAACGTTCGCTTGGGCGTTTGCGGCATCGGCCCCGCGGGCTGGGCGACAACGAGATCGAGATCCTTCTTGCGCTGAGTCTGGAAATCGCGAAGAGTGTGGTTCACGCCCAGCACGACCTTGCCGCTCGCAACATGGGCACGGAGGAGATCGCACTGCTGGAGCAGGTCGAATGCGATCACCCAGCACGCGACCTTGGAGTGTCGGTCCGAACGCGAGTGATACTGCCAGACGTTGCCGTACTTATCGGGGATCTGGGCAGCGCTGATCGACCGGCGGATGATCTTGGGGCCGTCCACGCCGGGAGCCTCTCACATGACGGGGACGATCAGCGTCGGCCGGACACCCGGTCGGTATCACGACGTGCTTCCGCTGTCTTCGCCGCGCACGAGGGCCGCCACCAGGGCAGCCGCCTCGGCTTGCATGCCGGGGATCACGTGCGCGTACTGCTCGAGTGTGACGCTGGGGACTCGTGACCGAGTCGCTCGGAGATTACTTTGACCGGGACTCCCGCTTTGAGGGCGAGGCTGGCGTGGGTGTGGCGTAGATCGTGAGGCGGATCGTTCGCATCTCTCCCCTGCTGACACCTGCACACGATGCGCTCGAACGATTGGCTGAACGTTTGCGGATGGACGGGCTCACCGTTCTCCTTCGCGACCACGAGGTCTCGATCTTGGTAGGCGTCGCCCCACGCTGCGTGCTCTTCCCGCTGGCGCCTGCGCTGCTTACGTAGTCGTGTGACGGTCTCAGCGTCGAGGTCGACTACCCGAGCGTTGCGGCTCTTCGGCGTCGATTCGATTACGGCGTGACCGACCGCCACCACGGCGTGGCGAACCGAGAGGCGGGCGGTGTCGAGGTCGACATCGCTTCAGCGGAGTCCGAGGATCTCGCCGCGTCGCATCCCCGTCATGGCCGCGAGCCGCCAAATCGGGCCGAGGCGGGAGTCCTCGACTGTGTTGAGAAACGCACCGAGTTCGTCTGCATCCCACGATCGGATCTCGCTGGTCGACTGCCGGCTAGGACTAGAAGGCTCCTGAAGAAGTGATGTTTGATGGGTAGCGCGCGTGTGGGAGGGCCGCCTGTGTCGTGTCGCGCTCGGTCAGGGTCTGCTCGTTCTCGGATGCGGGCCGGGGTGGGTAGCTGATCGGGGGCTGCTTTGGGGCTTTTGAGAGTCCTCGACGGTGTACGGACGGTCCCGCGGGGTTGCTGTCACCCCGTTCCGATCGCGAGGTGACGGCCGATCGGGTTGAGGTTGACCAGCGCGGCGGCCCAGCTGGCTTGCAGTCGGGCTTTGTCGCTGCCGATGTACCGGCTTTTGCGCGCGCCGTACCGGTACGCGAGCAGGCCGAGGAGCCGCTCGATCCTGGGCCGGGTTTGCCGTAGGTGATCGGCGGTGACGGGATCGTTGAGCGCCTGGCGGGCGGCGAGCAGGAACTCTTCGTGCTCGCCCAGAGCGATGTGCCGATTGGGCCGGCTCGGGCAGCAGCGGTCCTTCAACGGGCAGCCGCCACAGACCGTCCGGGAGAAGTTCGCGGCGCGGGCTCCCTGCGCGGAGGTCGTGATCGTCGCGGTCTGCCCGGCCGGGCAGCTCACGGTCCCCGCGGCCGGGTCGATCGTGAAGTCTCGCTTCCCGAGACGGTCCTCGAGAGCAGCGCCGTCCGGCACCGGGGCGAGGACCTCCACATCCCGCGCGGCGAGCTCTGAGCGCACGACACCGTTGCCGTATGCGGTATCGCCCAGGATCCGCTGCGGCCGGCGGTCCGCGGGCTGGTTGTCGATCAGGTGCTTTGCTTGCGGACCGTCGGTCTCGCCGGCCGACGCGACGTGCACGGTCATGATCAACGGCTCTGAGCTGTTGGTGACCGCGGCCGAGAGCTTGTATCCATCAAACCGGGTCTGGGAGCTCTTGCGGCCGTGGCGCATCTCCGGATCGACCGTCGAGATGATCCGTCCTGGCCGCGTCCCGCGATGCAGGCGAGGAACACCGTCGGGGTCAACATCGAAATCCTGCCCGATCAACTCTGCCAACAGCTCATATGCCGCCTTGACCGGCTCATCATCCAACAGCCCCTGCGCCTGCTCGACCGCGAGCAGCGCCCGCTGCGCGTCCTGCGCTACCCGGCTCAGCATCCGCTCCCGCTCAGCTTTCAACCGCCACTGACAGTCGGGCTTCTCGTCCGGCCGGGCGTAATCGAACTGCAGCCCGGCGCTCAGCCGCCCGCCCGCGTCCGGGTCGATCGCGGTCACCGCGTCGATCAGCCTCCGCACCCCGAACCGGACCAGCCTGACGGTGTCCTGGGTCGCGGCCGCGCCGAGCATCGGCGTGGAATCCACGATCTGCTCAAGCGGCCCGTCCAACAACCCCAGCTCCGCCGCGAGCCGCAGCGTGCTCTCCAACGCCAGCCCTTCCTTCTTGTGCAGCAGCAGCCGGGCGCGGAACTTCGTCAACGACGTCGGATGCCACCCGTGATGATCGACCGGCAGTCCCAACGCGACCTTCCAGCGCAATCCCAGCCGACGCACTCCATCGCCTGCTCATCTGAGACGCCCGACCGATGCTGCAACAACAACACCTTCGCCAACTGCGATGGTGGGATCGACGGGCGGCCCATCCGCTCCGAATAGCACTCCACGAGATCCTGATCACGCACGATCCGATCGCCATGCTCCGCGAGCAACGCGAAGAACGACCCCTCCGGCAACGGACCCATCACCACCGACGCATCGAACAACCCCACCTGAGCAGACCGAGTCTTGAGCATGCCCCGAATGGTCTTCAACCGGTCGGACAGAACCCGACTTTTTTCAGCGCTCTTCTAGGCCGGGGTGGCTTCGCGCGCTCAGCCGGGTTGCGGCCAACAAGGTCAGCGTCGACAGCGTCCGCGAGCGCCTTGTGGATGATCGTATGGATGTAGCGGACCGTCTTCGAGCTTTGCCCGTCGCGCTCCGAAGTGGGGGACGCCAAGGTTGCATAGAGGGTGTTCAGCATGACCGCTGTGATCTGCTGGGAATGCAGTTAGCTCAGTCTCGGCGGAACGTGAGCCGTAGGTCCCCGGCGACGGCGTCGGCGAGCTTCTCGGGGACATTGGCCCGCTCGGCGTAGGTCGGCCACTGTGAGACGACGTCGGTCGCCTTGCGCAGGATGGCCTGCGCCCGTCCCCGAGGGAGCTTGGCGGTCTTCCCGGCGGCGATGAAATCCTCGACGCTGAAATCGTCGCGTTTGCCGTTGACGCTCATCTGATGACGTGCGGTCCAGTCGCCGCTGGGCGCGTAGGCGTGCGTGACATCGTAGGCCGGGCAGAGACTGAACCGGCCGCCTCGGTCCATGATGAAGCTGACGTTCTTAGTGTGGTCGTCTTGGTTGCGAGCCACCACGTTGAAGACCATCCGCCGGTATTGCTGCTCGAACTCCTCGGCGGCCAGCTCGAGCCGGCTCATCACGCCGAACGCCTCCTCGTACGAGTGCACGGCGGCCTGACTGTAGTCCAAGTGCGCGATCGCGGCGAGCGTCTGCACGTGCTTGCGCTTGCCGTACTCGTCGCGGTCAAACCGGCGGGTCATGAAGTGCCGGCGGCCGCCTTCGGGGAACAGGCGGCATTTGGTCATCTCGATGCCGAAGTCGCCGGCCATCAGCCAGTAGGCGTACTCGATGGTCCCGTACCCATGCGGGTCGGCGAGCGCCTCGCGGTCGCGATTCTCGGCGACGCCATCGAGCTTCATGAGCCAGTGCTCGAAACCGGGGCCGAGGTTGAGCTGTCCGGAGCGGGCCTCGCCCGTGTCGGGGTCGTAGGCGATGAGCGCCTTCGCACGAGCGCCGCCGGCACTGGTGCCGACCCGCAGGATGTCGCGCATGGCCTGGCGGCGGTTGCCGTCCTCGAAGTTCGTGACGAACTTCTCGCGGTCGGCGAGCGCTTCTGAGGCGAGCTCAACGAGGGCGGCCACGTCGAGCTGGTGGTCCTCTTCGGCATCCGGACCCTCGACGGGTTCGTACTCGAGCGCGCCCATCCCGCGCTTGCCCACGTAACAGAGCCGTTCGACGGGGGTGAAGCTGCCCGGGGTGCGGCCTTGGGAGGCCAGCCAGGCGTTGATGAGCGCCTCTCCGTACTTGTCGGGGAGGGAGTCGGCGAGCAGGCCGGGGAGGCCGTGGAAACTGTCAGCGCTCAGCCCAGGGAACGAGTACTCGGCGCGGCGCAACGGCATCGTCAGCGGCGCGACCTCGATATGGCTCTCAACGAATCCGGGGGAGTATTGGAATCGAGCCGCGCCGCCGTCCTCGTCAGAGGTGACCGCCCCAATGCGGGTGCCCCACAGATTGACCGCGGCCGTCGTCACTGCTCATCCCCCCAGCCGGTCCAGCCACCGGTGTCGCGCTCCTGGCGGTGGATTTCGAGGCCGCGGGCGCGGCGCCGCGGCCGTCCCTGGGTCTCCAAGAGCTCGATCGGGCCTGGTCGTGCGGCGGGGACGGCCGTTTCGAGGTTCTCGAGCAGGCCTAGCGCGCGTAGCAGCCGTAGCAGCGTGGTGAGGGTTACCGATTCGCCGCCTTCAAGCCGCTGCAAGGCGGTGCGGTCAACACCGGCCTCTCGGGCCAACTCGGTCTGGGTAAGGTCCCGCTCGAGTCGCTGGCGGGCGATTCGGCGCCCGAGCTCGTGCAGCGCAGTTACATCGGTGAGCTCATTTCGAATTTTCATGTCTAACGCTGCCTGTTCGAGGCGTTATCTGAATGTTTGGTGATTAGCGCTGTCGTTTCGCCGCCTAAGCGTAACACATCGTAATGCTGCGGAATGACCGCCATAAGTTCGTCTATCGGCATAGGTGCTGTTATTTCGCAGCTTAAGTCATGCGAAGCCGTTTGCGTGGCGGCGCGCCGGCAGCGGCGCAGACTGTCCGGTTCCCGCAACATCGGCGACCTACTTCGGGTCGTGCCGACCAGGATCGTCATCATGACCCCGCCGATCAGGCCCAACGTAGCCGTTGTCGGCGCTTACGAGTTCGGCTGAACTACGAGCGGTCAGTTCTCATGCAACGCCCGGGATACTTGGCGTGATGAGTACGAGTGCTGGCTTCGATCTTGGTGAGGTGCGGGTCGGCAGGGCGCGCGGCCGGTACTTCCGGGGGAACTTTGCGCAGGGTGGCGTCGATCTGGTGCAGATCATCCCGGAGCTGGTGACGAACTCCGATGCGGCGATCACGGCGTCGGGCCGGGAGTGTGGTCGGATTGTGCTGGCGTTCGGCGACCCCAATCCCGCGTTCCTCGAGAGTTGGCGGGAACGTCTGCGGCCGTTGCGCTCCCCGGCGCTGGTCAGCTGGAGGCACGAGCTGCGCTGTAGCGATGACGGGGAGGGGGTCCACGCTGATCTGGTCGATGAGCGCCCTGGCGCGCTTGGAGTCGCGCCGCCGCGCAATGGTCAGCGCGGCCTGTTCGGCCGTGGGTTGCGGGATGTGTGGCTGGCGCAGGGCGCGGGCCGGATCGAGGGATCCGCGGAGGGCGGCTGGTCGAGTCGTGGTTTTTCCCGGCGCCGGGCGATGACCCGTATGCGTTCGTGCACGTCCAGGACCGGGCCGCTGGGCACAAGGATCTCCGGGCACTTGGGGTGAGGGAGTCCGGGACCCGGGTGACGGTCGCGCTCGCCGATCCGCGGCTGCCGGCGGCGGGGCGGTTGCGGGCGCTGGTCTCGCAGCTGGTGCAGCTGCGTCCGGTCATCGAGGACCCTGTCGGGAGCTGTATCTCGACCTGCCTGGCGCGTCACTGGAGCTCGTGTCCTACCCGGCCCCCGAGCCAGATCCGGAGCGGCCGGTGCTGTTCGATGATGAGATCGACGTCACGCCCGGCGTCGCCGCCCGAATCACCGTCAGGCGTGCTGGTGAGGCATTGACCGTCGGGTTCTCGCGCGCAACCCGTCGCGGCGGGCTGACGATCCGCTCCGGCCGCGCCGCGCACGAGACCCGCTGGCGCGGTGCGAGGGCCGAGCGGGCGCTCGGCATCTCTATGGGGAGGTGGTGTGTGTGAGCAGATCGAGGCCTTGCAGCGCCGCGCATTGAATGCACTGCGACCCGAGCTGGTGGTCAAGGTTGACCGCTCGGGCCTGAACGAGCACCACCCGCTCGTGCAGAAGCTCTACGCAGCGATCGACCGGGTCCTGAAGCCGATCGTGGCCGACGAGGAACGTCGCGCCAGTGCCCACCTGATCGGGACGGCCCGCGCGATCACCGCTCGCGACCAGGTCGGCCTGCGCGCGCTGAACGACGCGCTCAAAGCCGCGTTCGACCATCCCGGCAGCAGCGGCCGTGAGCCCGGCAGCGCGCCCGCGAGCGCCGCGCCAGACGAACACAGCAGCGAGACCGTCGAGCCCGATGATTCAGAAGAGACCAACGAGCGCGAAGCGGCCGAGCTGCCTGCGTCCCCGGTGGTCGCGGCATTGTTCTTCAAGCAGTCCCCGATCCGGATGCACCCCGGTGAGCAGCGCACAATCACGATCCACGCCAACCCTGACCAGGTGCCCGCCGGCACCCAGCTCCAGGTCGACGCCGACCCCGGCCTCTCGCTCTCCCTGCGCAGCACCGAGTTCTCCGAGCCCGGAGCGCGCGGGCTCTCCGCGATCGCCGGGAGCATTCGCGCGAAGGTGACAGGCGAACCGGGCTCCCGTCTCATCGTCACGACGACCGCTGGCGAGCACCAGGCACAGCTGGAGGTGGTGATCGTCCGCCACCGCGCATAGGGTGGGTGCGGGAGATCGCCCGCAAGGATGAGAACCAGCTGATCGAGGGCGAGTTCGACCCCGAGACCGGAATCGTCACCGTCTATGAGGGCCGCCGGGAGTTCCGGGAACTCGAGCGTGCTGCCCGCCGCGGTGGGTTCTCAAAGAAGCGGGTCGCGGAATATGTGCCGTACCGGATGCTCGAGGTTGAAGCGGCCGCGAACGCCGTCTACGCCTGGGCCGCGCACCGGATCCTCGCGCGCAGGCTCCCCGAAGAGCGCCCTACCGACCCGGTTGAGTACGCCGCCGCCGTCCAGCACGAGCACCAGGCGCTGCGACATCGCGCGCACCACAAGCTCATGCAGGCGTTCCACGAACCCGAGATCAACGACGGCACCATGACCATCAAACGCGCCCGGCGATCCGACAGCCAACTTCAGCTCGTCGACCCCGAGACGTAATCGCGATTTGCGGCGTGGCGAGCGGACCTGCGGGGGCTCGCCGCGCGGCGTGTCCTCTACTGGGTTCCAGCCCGGCCGCGTAGTCCCGCGCTGAGCTCGCGTTTCATATCGTCGATGAGCGCGAACAGTCCAACGCTTTCCCACATTCGGCTGCGTTACCGACGGTCACCTGTTCGAGTACGCCGCTGTCGGTGAGGTTGTTGAGCGCTTGCCGGGCGGCGACCCCGCTGCGGCCCGTGAAAGCGGCCAACCGAGCCCGCGTCGAGTATCGGATACACGGGGAGCATGTCGACGATGGCGACGGCGGCCGAGTCGCGCCGGGGGTGCCCTGACGCTTCGCGCCAGCGATCTTGGAGACCAGACACCTGGCCGGCAAGCCGGGTTGACGCCAGCGCCGCCGCTTCGCACGCTGTGGCGAGCTCGACGATCCACTGGCGGTAGCCGTCGATCTCGAAGCGCCAGGTCGTCAGCGCGGCGATGTACGCGTCGCGGTCGCGCGAGAGCACGAGGCTGACCGGTGGGACAACGTCCCGGCAGATCTGACGGCGCGCGAGGATCGCGCCGATCAGGGAGCGGCCGACGCGCCCGTTGCCGTCAGCGAACGGGTGGATCATCTCGAACGGGCGTCACCGCGGCCGATCCCGTTCTGGCCCGTCCTGATCTGTCCGGCGTGGGCGGAGAGATGGCGATCGGCGGTCTCGAGCCTCTGCGGTGGATCTCACAGATCACCTCAAGCGAGAAGGGATCGCTGCTCGATGCGGCCCAGTCGTACACCCAGCGAACCGCTTCGATGTTCGCCAGCACGAGTTGTGCACCGGGCTTGTGCTCGTTGCCGGCAGCTGCGCTGGCGAGGGCCCGGTGTCCCGGCACATCGATGCTCTCGATCTGGCTCGAGGCGATCGCCTCAGAGCGCAGCAGCTGTTGGGCGATGGTGTTGACGCCCACAGTGTCGGCGTGCGGCTGGCGTCGCGGACGGCGTCCTGCGCATCGATCACAGCCTGCAGGGCCTCGACGTCGAGCGAGAACGATCGTTCGGCCAGCCCGGCCACATCAAGGCAGGATCGGGACGGTCAGGCACAAGCCGCAGGCTTGACGACGTCGGGCTCCTCATGGATGACTGCCCGTCGGAGACCGCAGAGCTACATCGAGTTTTCAGGTGGCCGCTATGCGCCCGTCGGTGTCCGCGGCGTTGTCGTTGTTGCCGACGGTCGGGATGGACTGCGGATAATCATCCGCGTCGCCGTCCTTAATCGAGGCGGTCGACAAGCTGGAGAGGAGTGAGGATCTCGATCTCGAGTGGGTCGGGATCGATTGCGAGGAGGTCGTCGTCACCGGTGACGAGCGCGTTGGCACGATGAGCGGTCGCGAGCGCCACGAGGCAGTCGTGGTCGGGATCGCGGCAGACAGCCGGGTAGGGTGGTGGCGGGTCGCTGAGCAGGGTGCTCTGGCCGGCGAGGTCGGCGAGGAACCGTGCGCTTGGTCACTGGTGAGGTACTTGCGCAGGCGAGGCCGAGCGAGCACGCTCGCGAGCTCACGCAGCAGCAATGGTGAAGTGACCAGCTCGAGCCGGCCGTCGAGCGCGGCGTCGAGGGTCTGCACCGACGGTGCGTTCGGGGAGCGAGCCAGGGCTGCGGAAATGAGGACGTTCGCGTCGGCGACGACGCGCAGCATCAGGCGGCTGTGTCGCGCTCAGCGCGAGCCGCTTCGAACTCCTCCCGCGCAAGCGCGAGGGCTTGGTCTTCGTCGAGGTCAGAGCGCTCACGGATCTGTGCGAGGAGCGAGCGGAGGTCGTAGGCGCGGATCGCGCGATCGATGATCTCGCCTTCGCTGAGGTGCGTCTCGGCGGCGTGAGCGCGAAGGATCGCGGCGACTTCTGCGTCGAGGTCGATACTCAGCTGTTGCCGGGCGGCCATGAGACCAAAGGCTATCGCCCCGCCCGCGGGGCTCAGTGGCGCCAGCGCCGGAGTCGCCCGCGATCATCGAGAGCATGCTGTAGTCGTTGCTCTCGCTGACGCCGAGGAGGCGGGCCAGGTGGCGCCGCGGCTCGCTTTTGGGAAGCAGGCCGCCGAAGAACGCGCCCGACGCCGCGAGGTCAAAGCGGCCATCGAGCGGCAGCGACTGCGACAGCGGGGGCATCTCGTCCGCCACCCATTCCGCCGCGTAGGCAAACTCGATCCCGTTCGCGCTTTGAGTAAGCACGCCTGCCTGCCGGTCAAAGCACACACCACCAGCGGAGCGAGGCCCTCAGGCATTCGGATCGTTCATCGTGATCGAGACGCCGAGGGCGTCGGCGACTCGCAGCGCCTCGGCGAGGCGCACCGTCGGCTTGCCTCGCTCGAGCTCCCCCAGGAAGCGGCGACCGACCCCGGCCGCGAGCGCGAGATCCTCGAGCCGCAGGCCGTGCGCTCCTCGCGGGCCCTGAGTGCGGCTCCGAGCTCCCCGGGTGTGGTCACCGATACGGACAAGGCCATGATCCCGACCGGGAACATTACAGCGTTTCGTGAACGCCGCGCTCTCAATGTTCCCGTTCGGGAACTTAGGCAGCAACGCGGTCGTTAGAGTCGGCGACGCTCCCGATCGGGAACATGGCACGGCGCAAGGCCAAGCTCGCGCTCGCTCCGCTCGCGCAGTGAGAGGAAAGCCTGCCGGGGACGCGCTCGCCGTGACGCCGTCACGGCTTTTGCAGCGCTGCGCGCGCGAGCTCTGCGACTTCGCGGTCGATCCGCCAACGGTCGCTTCGGCTGAAGTGCGCGGTCGACACATTGCGGAGCACATCAAGCGCGCGCAGCCGGTACAGGTCGTAGTCGACGATCGGTGTGCCATCGTGGCTCTGCCAGCCCAAGTGGGTGAGCGCTGCCGCGATCGTGTCGAGCGGAAGCTCGCTGTCGGGGGATGTTGCCGCGTAGAGGAGGAAGAGCAGCGTCGCGTCGGTGTCGAACCCGTCGGTGTTCGGGACGAGGCGGTCCGCCAGTTGGTTCCATAGGGTCTGCCAGGCAGCGTGCGAATCGTGTCCGGCGCGGGTCAGCAGTAACGAGCCCTTGTGCTTGCGGAGCAGCCCCAACCCCTGGAGTGCCTTACGGAAGTGCAGGACCGGCGTCGTGTCGATCTCGCGGTTCGCCTGCCCGATCCACCCGCGCATCGTCGGTAGCACCTCGGCGGCGGCCGTCACATCCGCGGGCTTGAGGTAGCCGCTTGCCGTGAGCTGGATCCCGCCTTCTGCGGCCCGACCAAGGAACCAGATGAAGGGCGTCAATGACGCGTGAAGCGCCTTTTCATGCGGGACGGGCCGCTCCTCGAGCAGTGATACTGCTCGGGACGCGAGATCCTCGCCGACCGGGCTGTAGGTCAGACGGTCGATCAGGGCCGCCAGTCGTGGATCGAGCCCATGCTCGCGCAGCACGATGAACGGGTTTTGGAGCGCCTCGTTCACCTCGCCCAGGTCAAAGAGCGATGGCTCCTCGAGGACTTCCGCCAGCTCATCCGCAGTCCGGCGGCCCCCGCAGTCCTCCGGGGGTGCAGCGCGGCGACCGTCCACGGCGACGGCCGAAAGCGTGCCAGCAGCCGCCGGCAGGACATTCTCGAGCCGTAGCGTGAGCTCCCAGTTGTCGCCGTAGTCGTAGGCGTAGGACAGGATCTCGCCCGGAATCTGGACCGCCTCGTCCAGCCGTATGGCGGCGGCAGGGATACCGCCTTCGTCCTCGAACTCGCCCTCCTCGACATCCCAGGGACATAGAAACACCTGACTTGAAGAACTGAACGCATCACCACCGAGCGAGAAACGCCACAGATGCGAGTCCGTCCAACCGAACGCGGCCTGCAGCACCCGGTGGACAACATCGAGGCTCAAATCCGAGCGAACCTCCAGCCGACGCCAGATCGGCGGTTTCGCGTGCCGAAGATCGACCCTCACCACGAAGCGCTGCAGCTCTGTGAGCCGGGGCCGGCGCAGCTCTGGGCGTCGAGTCCGTACCTGTTCTCCTGGTCGGACACCGAAGTGCGACAGCGCGCCTGCGAGCTGTCGAAGGTCATCGAGCTCAGCTCCGTCGATGATCGCCTCGAACCGGCGCAGGAGATCAGCCTGGCGGTCGTCCTGGCTCACGCGCGAACGGTACCGCTAACCGGGAGGCCAACAGCAGCGACCCGACCGTTGCTGCGCTATCTCTTCTCTGCCAGCGCGCCGTGCGCGACGAACCAGAGGTGGGGTTGGCGGGTCACCGCCGCGATCCGCTCGTAGTCCTGGTCGTAGTGGATGAGAGGCACGCCGGCTCGTTCCGCGGTCGCGGCGATCAGGAGATCCGTAGGTGGAACACGGCGGTGGTCTCCGCTGCCAGCCATCGCGAGTTGCACCTCTCGTGCTCTGCTCCACACGTCTCGCGGCATCGTCACGGCGTCGAAGGCGCTGAGGCGTCCCGCCAACTCATGCGCGCGGGTCTCGTTGGGGGCGAGGCGTATGAGTTCCAGAATGATCTGGTCGCAGACCAGGACGCGTCCGGAGCGGACCTCGGTGTTGAACCAATTCGCGAGTTCGGGGAATCGCCTGTCGCGCGCCCAGGTCCAGACGGCGGTGTCGACAAGCGACGGCTGGGTGAGTGGTGCCGGCTTCAGCCGGTTATGCCGTCGTGGTGCCGCCACGGGCCGTGCGTCCGGACTGCACCTCGTCGGGTGTGCCGTCGATGTCGCGAAGCACGTCGAAGTCGGCCAGTGCGTGGCGACGGGCGACCTCGCGCAGAGCGGAGTTGATCGTGGCGCTGAGGCCTTGTGTTCCGAGCGCCGCTCGCGCTGCGGCGAGTGCGGCGTCGTCCACGTCGACGGTGGTGCGGGTCATGTGCATCACGATAGCGCATCATGATGCTCAGCAAGCGTAATGGAGGGACCAGCCAGGCGGTGAGGTGAGTGCGTTACGGAGTGTCCCATCGCGTCCTTGATACTCACCGGGTCGACTCGCGATCGAGAGAAGCCTCTCAAGACCAGCGTCGGCTACGTCTTCTGCCACCGGAGCTCGAGCCTCCCCTGGGCGACGTGCTGGCGGGGGCGTGACCGTTCCGAGCTTGGTGCCCAGATCGGCCGCGCCCTGAGCGCCGGCGTGCGGCCTGGTGGCCGCTAATGCTTCTTGGGCGCCAACCCGTGGGACTCGCCGGCGCCTGGGACCTGGTCCTGCTTTTGATCCTCGTCGGCAGGCGTTCCGCGCTGCCCCTTGGCGTCCTCTTCGTGCGCTTCCTCGGAGGCGTCCAGCAAGGACTGAGTCTCCTTGTCCACCGATGAATCCTCGTCTGCCATGTGTGTCTCCTTCGATTGCGGTGATCGTTATGCCGAAGTTCCGTTCCCAGCCCTTATCCGGACTGGCGCGCGTGCACGTCGGTTCCTCCAAGCCGCCTTCACGAGCGCCTTCGCACTCGGACGGTACTCGAAGACTAGCCCTTCCAGCAGCCTCCTCGAGGACTCCGGCCCTAGGCATCGGATACCGCTCCGCCTCGTCCCAGGCCGCCCGCACTGGCCTAGGGATGCAGATCCGAGGGCGGTTCCATCCGCGACGACCGCGGGAGGTTTCGGTGTCCCCGGCCCCGAAAACGCGAGCAAGAGGCTCTACGTCCTCGAGTCGATACCTGCGTCCGGGCGCGCTAGGGCTTTCGGAAGTCGCAGATCCGGGTGAGATGCATGCCGTCGGCGTTCATCCTCGAGACGAGGGTCGGCGGGAGGGGCGCGCCGGTGGCGTCCAGCTTCAGCGCGTTCTCGACGTCGCCGACGCTCCGGAGCACAGTGGTCGCCTGCGACGCGTTCACGGCAGGCAGCAGCTCTCCTGACAGATGGGCCCCGAGCTGACCGAGGGCGTTCAGCTTACCGGGGCGGTCCTTGGCCCGGACGAGGTTGCCGGTGTCCTGAACGATCGTCTTGCAGGCGGCGGCGACCTGCGGGCTGGGTCTGGAAGCGCCTGCAGGGCTCGCGGTGTGGGTCGTGGCCGTCGGAGTGCTGGACGTCGTGGCGTGACTGGCAATGGTGGCGGTGCCGGACGTGCGGGTAGTGCTCTTGCCAGCGTGGCTACTGGCGCCGCATCCGCTGAGCGCGATCGCCGCACCCAGCAGCGCGGTCACGCTCGCGCGGTGGACCAGGGCACGGTCGGCGATGGTCAATGCCACGACGCATCCTCTCGCAACCGGACTGGAGAGTCAAGGCTGGCGTTCGGCGTGCCAGCAACGCCGTGCAAAGTATGGAGAGGGGGGCGAATCCTGGCTTGACCAGGCTCTGAAATGGCGTGTGACCTGCCGGCACCGCTGACTACGTTCGCAGCCTCGCGCGCGACCGCGTTCGCAGCGCCGCTGAGGAGCATCTACGGAGCGCCACGCTCAGCGAGCTCCTTTGGCAGTTGGCCAACCGTATGCAGTCCCAGGCCGGCCGGAAGCGCTATCGCCGGCGGTCTGCGTGACTGCCGGGTCGGAGCGTCACCGCGAGTCATGCCACCAACCTCCGGGCAGCGGTGGGAGATCGAGTTCACGGCGCAAGCCGAGAGGTGGTACAAGGCGCTTAGTGCCGAAGACAGCAAGAGGATCACGGCCGCGATCAACAAGCTCAAGCGCACGGGGCCAAACCTGGGCCGACCGTTCGTGGACTCCATCAAGGGCTCGCGCCACCACAACATGAAGGAGCTGCGTTCGAGTGGCGGCAACCTGCGAGCGTTGTTCGCCTTCGATCCGCGCCGGCGCGCGGTCGTGCTCGTGGGAGGCGACAAGACCGGGGACTGGAGCGGCTGGTACAAGCGCAACATCCCGCGTGCGGACAGGCGTTATGACCAATACCTGCGGAGCATGGGAAAGGAGGAACCTTGCCGTTCAAGTCCACGAAGAGCTGGGATGATGTCCGCCGACAGGAGCTACTGAACGACAAGAGGGTGGCTACGTACGAGCGGCTGATGGAAGCCCAGGAGCGCATCGCGCAAGCGCGCTGCCGCCACGGCGAAAGCCCGGCGACGATCGAGCAGGCGCTTGCGGCCAGCGAGCTGAGCAGTTCGGAGGCCGAGCAGGAGGACGACCTCTACCTCCTTGCGTTGGGACGGTACGCCGCCGCCCTCGGCGGCCATCTCGAGGTCCTGGCAGTGTTCCCCAACGAGACGATCGCTGTTCGGCGCGAGCCAGGCAATCATGACGGGTCCTACCCTGCCCGATCCTCGAGGAGGGAGACTTGAAGCTCGCTGGCGCCGGGCCGCACCCGGCGGCCCGAGTCAACACGAGGCGGCGCGAGCCGGACCTACCGAGGCGGGTCCTGGGTGCTCCACGTCCATAGAGCCGAGCGCGCCGATCTACTGGCGGACGGCCTGGCCCGGACGCTGCTCGAGCCGCTGGAAGACCCGTTCGCGCCGGAAGTGGTAGCGGTTCCGACGCGCGGGATCGAACGGTGGCTGAGCCAGCGGCTGTCGACGCGGCTCGGCACGAGCGAGGGCCGCTTGGACGGGGTCTGCGCCAACGTCGAGTTCCCGTTCCCCGGCAGGCTCGTGCTCGGCGCACTGGCGAGTGCGACCGGGATGGATCCAGACGACGATCCGTGGCCGGCCGAGCGGTTGGTCTGGCCGCTGCTGGAGGTGGTTGACCAGTGCCTCGCGGAGCCTTGGCTGGCGAGGCTCGCTGTCCACCTCGATGGAGCGCGGGGTCAATCCGGTGAGCCGGCTCGGCGCTTTGGCGCAGTGCGGCGCATCGCCGACCTGTTCGACCGCTACGGCGTGCACAGGCCCGAGATGGTCCAGGGTTGGGCCGCCCAAAAGGCCCACGAGGTCCACGAGGCCCAAGAGGCCCAAGAGGGCCAAGAGGTCCGCGAGGTCCGCGAGGCCGGCGAGGCCGGCGGGGAATCGGAGGGCGCCTGGCAGGCTGAGCTGTGGACCCGGTTGCGGGAGCGGATCGGCCAGCCTAGCCCTGCCGAGCGGCTTGCCGTGGCGTGCAAGCGGATCTGCGAGCAGCCACAGCTACTGGACCTCCCGGCTCGATTGTCGCTGTTCGGGCTGACGCGGCTGCCGCGCAGCTACCTCGACGTGCTCGACGCGATTGCCGCTGCACGCGACGTGCACCTGTTCGTGCTGCACCCTTCGCCCGCGCTTTGGGAGCGGGTGCGCGAGGCGCTGCAAGCTGGAGCACCGGTCGTCCGCCGCCGCGAGGATCAGACTGCCTTCCTGCCGGCCAATCGCCTGCTGGCATCGTGGGGGCGCGACGCCCGCGAGCTGCAACTCGTGCTCGCCGCCACCGGCGAGAGCGCCGATCACCATTATCCGCTCGGTAAGGCGGCTTCCGGCCGCATCCCTGCCCGGGGGCAGCCCGGTTCATGGCCTGAGGAAGCGACGCCGCTTGGTCCGGAGGTCGCGACGCTGCTGCAACGGATTCAGGCTGACATCCGTGCGGACCGCCAGCCGCCGGGGCCGCCGCTGCCTGACGCGCCCGACACGCGCCCACCGCTCGATCCGTGCGACCGAAGCGTCCAGGTTCACTCTTGCCACGGGCGTGCGCGGCAGGTGGAGGTGCTTCGCGATGCGGTGCTGCACTTGCTCGCGGAGGATCGGACGCTCGAGCCGCGCGACGTGATCGTCATGTGCCCCGACATCGAGGCGTTCGCGCCGCTGATCCAGGCGACATTCGGCGCGAGCACGGTGCACGGGCTAGCAGGTGAGGATGACCGTGAGCCGGATGGCAATCGACCGCCACGTGAGGATGACCGTGAGCCGGAGGGCAAGCGACCCGCAAGTGACTGTGATGACCGTGACTTGCAGGGCGAGCGACCGCCGGACCTGCGGGTCCGGCTCGCCGATCGCTCGCTGCGCCAGACCAACCCCGTGCTGGGCGTGATCTCGGAGCTGCTGGAGCTGGCCGATGGGCGGGCGAGCGCTTCCGAGCTGCTCAGCCTGGCCGATCGCGAGCCGGTGCGCCGGCGCTTTGGCTTCGACGACGACGACGTGACGCGGATGCAGGACTGGATCCTCACGAGCGGAATCCGCTGGGGATTTGACGCCGTGCACCGCGGTCCGTTCAAGCTGGACGTGCTGCCGGCCGGTACGTGGCGGGCGGGGCTTGACCGGATCTTGCTCGGAGTGGCGATGTCCGAGGAGGATCATCGATTGGTCGGGGGCGTGCTACCGCTGGACGACGTCGAGAGCGGCGCGATCGACCTCGCCGGGCGCTTGGCCGAGTACGTCGACCGGGTGCAAGCGGCGGTCGACGAGCTGGCTGGGGCGAAGGCGATCGACGGCTGGGTGTCGGCGATCGCGGGCGCTGCGGACGCTCTCACGGCCACGAGCGAGCGCAACTCCTGGCAGCGCGGCGAGCTCCAGCGCGTCCTGCGTGACGTGCTCGCGGAGGCCAGGCAGGATGCGCAGCTCAGCAGCGTGTCGCTCGAGCTGGCCGATGTGCGGGTGTTGCTGGCCGACCGGCTGCGCGGGCGCCCGACGCGGGCGAGCTTCCGCACCGGGCACCTGACGATCTGCACGCTCGTGCCGATGCGGTCGGTCCCGCACCGCGCCGTCTGCGTCCTCGGTCTGGATGACGGGCAGTTCCCGCGCAGGGCGTGGCGTGACGGTGATGACCTGATGCTCCAGGACCCGCAGGCCGGCGATCGCGACCCGCGCTCGGAGGACCGGCAGATGCTGCTCGACGCGCTCCTGGCCGCGACCGAGCGGCTGATCGTCACCTACACCGGCAGCGACGAGCGCACCAACCTTCCCCGCCCGCCCGCGGTGCCCGTCAGCGAGCTGCTCGACATGGTGGATCGCACGGTCAGCCGCGAGCAAGGCCCCGCTCGCGAGCAGGTGCTCGTCTCTCACCCGCTGCAACCGTTCGATCCGCGTAACTTCATTCAAGGGACACTCCTGCCCGGGTGGCCCTGGGGCTTTGACGACGTGGCGCTGCACGGCGCGCGCGCACTGAGCGGCGCGCGCGCACTGAGCGGCCGGCGTTTGGGAGCTGGCCGTTTCCTCTCGGCGCCGCTGCCGGCGCTGGACGGGCAATTGATCGAGCTCGGAAGCCTTGTGCGCTTCCTCGAGCACCCCGTGCGCGCTTTCCTGCGCGGGCGGCTGGGGATCACGCTCCGCGAGCGTGCCGGCGAGGTCGACGATGCGCTGCCGATCGAGCTCGACGGACTCGGCGAGTGGGGGGTCGGGCAGCGGCTGCTCGACGGAGTGCTCGCCGGTGCCGCGCTCGAGGATTGCGTGCAGGCTGAGCTCGCACGCGGGTTACTGCCGCCGGGAATGCTCTCGACGCCGGTGCTGGCCTGCGTGCGACCCGTCGTGCACCAGATCGCCGCCGCCGCTCAGGCCCTTGGCGACGGCGAATGGCAATCGCTGGACGTCAATATCGCGCTTGCTGATGGGCGTACGCTCGCGGGGACGGTGTCCGGTGTGTGCGGGGAGACGATCCGCAGGGTCTCCTACTCGCGGGTGAAGCCGCGCGACCGGCTGGCCGCTTGGGTCAGGCTGCTCGCGCTGAGTGCCGCGCGACCCGAGCTGGCGTTCGAGTCGGCGGTCATCGGCCGTGCGCGGTCCGGTGCGCGCGGCGTGGACGTGACGCTTGCGCGGATCCCCGCGCTCGGTGAGGCACCGGTCGCGCTCAGCGAGGAACCGGTCGCGCGCCGGGAGGCCGCTCTCTCCGAGCTCGCCGTGCTGGTCGATCTCTACGATCGCGGGATGCGCGAGCCGCTGCCGCTGGCGCAAGCGGCGTCGGCCGCCTACGCGCACGCGACGCACGCCGGCGGTGACGCGCAGGACGCCGCCCGCGACGCGTGGGAGTCCACGTTTCGCTACGACAAGGAAGATCGGGAGCCAGAGCACGTACTCGCCTTTGGCGGCGTGCTCACCTTGGCGGAGCTGCTTGACGAGGCTCCGCGCGCGGACGAGCTGGGAAAGCGGTGGAATCAGTCCGAGCGGACCCGGTTCGGCCGCTACGCACTGCGGTGCTGGGACGGGCTGCTCGCCCGCGAGGCGATCAGCGACCGATGAGCAGCGCCGACCGCGATGTCGAGTTCGATGTTTGTGGCCCCCTGCCCTCTGGGGTGACCGTGCTAGAGGCGAGCGCCGGTACCGGCAAGACGTACACGATCGCGGCGCTGGCGGCCAGGTATGTCGCGGAGGGCACGCCGCTACAGCGGTTGCTGCTGATCACCTTCACCCGGACGGCGACGGGCGAGTTGCGCGATCGCGTCCGGGAGCGGCTAGTCGGCTGCGAGCAGCAGCTCTCGCGGATCCTCGCCGGGGCGCCGGACCTAGGCGCCGACGACGTGGTCACGCTGCTGGCCGCCGGCACCGCGCAGGACGTGGAGCGCCGGCGCGATCGACTGGCTCGCGCGGTGGCCGATTTCGATGCGGCGACGATCGCGACGACGCATGGGTTCTGCCAAGAGATGCTCGCGGAGCTCGGCACGGTGGGTGATCTGGAGCCGGGGACGGCGTTCGTGCAGGACATCTCGGATCTGCGCGAAGAGGTGCTCGACGATCTCTACGTGCGGCGCTTTCAGCGTAGGGGCGGTGCGCCGTTCGATCGTACGCAGGCGCTCGCGGTCGCGCGGTCGGCGGTGCTCAACCCCACAGCGCAGCTCGAGCCCCGTGGCGCGCCGGCGCAGAGCACCGCAGCGATGCGCTACCGGCTCGCGAAAGCGGTTCGCGCCGAGCTGCAGGCGCGCAAGCGGCGGATGGCGGTCATGACTTATGACGATCTCCTCATCCGCCTGAACCAGACGCTCGGGGGGGCGAATGGTGGCGCTGCGAGCGCCCGGCTGCGCTCCCGTTACCGCGTGGTGCTCGTCGACGAGTTCCAGGACACCGACCCGGTGCAGTGGCAGATCCTCAGCCGTTCGTTCGCGAGCGCGGGGGTGACGCTCGTGCTGGTAGCCGATCCCAAGCAGGCGCTCTACGCGTTCCGGGGCGCCGATGTCTACGCGTACCTGGTGGCCGCGAGCACCGCCTCGACACGCGCCACCCTGCGGGTCAACCGCCGCAGCGACCAGGCCCTGCTCGACGCTTACGACGTCCTCTTCGCCGGCGCGCGTCTCGGCCACGAGGGGATCGTCTATCGCAGGGTCAAGGCCGGCGCCGCCAATCAGAGGCCGCGGCTGATCGGCGCTCCGAGCGCCGCGGCGCTGCGGATACGTGTCGCCCACCGCGATGAGCCGGGGATCGAGCTGACCCCCGGCGGGTTCGCCACAGCCCCCTCGGCGCGAGCGCACATCGCCCGTGACCTCGCCGCTGACATCGTCGAGCTGCTCTGCAGCGGCGCGGAGATCGAGCACCGCACGCCCGGAGGGCAGCCGGCAGGGCGGGACCCGATCCAGCCGGGGCACGTCGCGGTGCTTGTCCGCAGCCACAAGAACGCCGACCTGGTCCGCGACGAGCTCTACGCCGCCCGGGTACCGGCGGTCATAAACGGTGCCGGCAGCGTGTTCGCCGCCGCCTCCGCCCGGGACTGGCTGGCGCTGTTGGAGGCGATCGAGCGCCCCGCTTCGGCGCTCCCCGCGCGTAAGGCTGCGCTGACGCCGTTTCTGGGCTGGGACGCCGAGCGGGTCGCCACCGCGCTCGAGCACGACTGGGTGCAGGTGCACCGCCGCCTTCACCACTGGAGCAGGATCCTGCGCGACACCGGCGTCGCCGCCCTGACCGAGACGATCATGCTCGGCGAGAACCTTTCCGCGCGCATGCTCACCGGCACTGATGGAGAGCGGCGGCTGACCGACGTGCGCCACCTCGCGGAGCTTCTTCACGGCGCCGCGAGTGCCGGCGGGCTGGGCACCACCGCGCTGCGGGGCTGGCTCGCGCAGCGGGTCTCCGCCTCCCAGCGCGAGAGCGCGCAGGACGAGCGCACCCGCCGGCTCGAGTCAGACGCGCAGGCGGTGCAGGTTCTGACGTTTCACCGCAGCAAGGGCCTCGAGTTCCCGATCGTCTATTGCCCCTTCTTGTGGGAGCCCAGCTACATCCCGCCTGGCCCCGAGCCGGTCTTCTTTCACGATCCTGCCGCCGGCGACAGGGGCACGATCGACGTCGGGCTCGAGGGCCCCGCTTGGGGCGCGCACGTGCGCCAGCATCGTGCCGAGCAGCGCGGCGAGGACCTGCGCCTGGCCTATGTCGCGCTCACGCGCGCCAAGCACCAGGCGGTGATCTGGTGGGCAGGATCTCGAGACAGCCGTCACTCACCGCTCGGGCGGCTCTTGTTCGCAAAGGACGCGGCTGGCATCGTCGCACCGGACGGCAAGTCCACCCCTGCCGACTCCGCAGCGCAGGCGCGCTTCCAGCAGCTCGCCGAGCAAGCGCCCGGCGCGATCGGCGTCGAGCGCTCCAACCTCGGTCTTCCGAGCGCGTGGAGCCCGCCGCGCAATGAGAAAGTGGCCGAGCTGCGGGCCGCACGGTTCGATCGACGCCTGGACGTGCGCTGGCGGCGCACATCCTACAGCGACATCACGACGGGCGCACACGACCCGACTGTCGGGACAGAGCCAGAGGAGCGGGTCCTCAGCGACGAGCCCGTGGGGCCCGCTCCTTTCCCCGGCCCCGGTCCTGCTCACGCTTCTGGTCAACCGCTCGTGCCGGGACTCGAGCGGCCCTCGCTGCTCGAAGGAATGCCCGCGGGCCCAGAGCTCGGCACGTTCGTGCACCGCGTGCTCGCAGCAAGCGACTTCGCAGCGGCCGATCTCGACACCGAGCTCGCCGAGCAGGTCGCCGCGGCGCAGGCGTGGCACCCCCTCGACCTCGGTGACCCAGCGGCGATCGGCGCCGGGTTGCGCGCGGCAATCGAGACGCCGCTCGGGGAGATCATCGACGGCTTGCGCCTGCGCGACGTGCGGCGCTCCGACCGGCTGGACGAGCTCGAGTTCGAGCTGCCGCTGGCCGGCGGCGAGGAGCCAAGCGGACGCCTCACGCTGAGCTCGATCGCAGACCTGCTCCGTACCCATCTCCCCGCCGGCCATCCGATGTCCGCATATGCGCTGCGTCTCCAGGATCCGGCCCTTCGCTCGGGCGTGCGCGGCTTTCTCACCGGCAGCATCGACTTAGTCATCCGCTTGGGGGGGCCGCGTTTTGCGATCGCCGACTACAAGACCAACTGGCTCGCCCCGCTGGGCGAGCCACTGACCCTCGGCCACTATCGTCTCCGCGTCCTCGCGGCGGAGATGAGCCGTGCCCACTACGGGCTGCAGGCCCTGCTCTACACCGTCGCGCTTCACCGCTACCTGCGCTGGCGCCAGCCGGGCTACGAACCCGAGCGGCACCTCGTAGGCGTCCTTTATCTCTTCCTGCGCGGGATGGCCGGGGCCGGCACGCCGGCATGCGGCGTTTTTTCCTGGCGCCCGCCGGGAGCACTCGTGCAGGCGCTCAGCGATTCCCTCGACCGGGGGACGGCGTGAGCACCGGCGTGAGCGCGGGCGCGGCCGGCGGCGCGGGTGGCGCAAGTGGCGCGGGTGGCGCGGGTAGCGCGGGTAGCGCGGGTAGCGCGGGTGCGGCGACCTTGCAGGGCGATCCGTTCGACGCGCGCCTGGCCCGCCGCGCGACTGGGCTGCTGCGCGCCTTCAACGAGATCGGGCTGCTCTGCACCGCCGAAGTCCACGTCGCGACGCGAATCGCAGAGCTGGCCGGGGAGGAGAGTGAGGCAGTTGTGCTCGGGGCAGCGCTCGCCGTGCGCAGCCCCCGGCTCGGTCACGTATTCGTCGACCTCATGACGATCCGCGACACCGCGAGCATCGAGTCCGAGGAGCCGGTCGACCTCCTTGCCCTGCCCTGGCCCGAGCCCCGGGAATGGATCGGCGCCCTCGCCGGGAGCGGGCTGGTCGCAGCCGGCGAGCAGGACGCGCGCACGAACCGTCCCCTGCGCCTGCTGGGCACGCGCCTCTACCTTGACCGCTACTGGCGCGAGGAGCGCCGGGTGGCCGCAGACCTGCTCGAGCTGAGCGCGGGCGAGCAACCGGACACTCACTTGGACCTCCTCGCCGATGGGCTGGCGCGCATGTTCAGCAGCGATTCCGATGATCGGCAGCGGTTGGCAGCGGCCGCGGGGGTTCTGCACCGGTTCGCGGTGATCGCTGGCGGTCCGGGCACCGGCAAGACGACGACGGTCGCGCGGATCGTGGCGCTACAAGCCGAGCAGGCCGCCGCGCTCCGAGCGCGCCCGCCGCTCGTGGCGCTCGCCGCGCCGACGGGCAAGGCGGCCGCGCGCCTGCAGGAGGCAGTCCACGAGGAGGCGGCGACGCTCCCGGTCAGCGATGAGATCAGAGCGCTGCTCCTGGGCCTGCGCGCCTGCACGCTGCACCGGTTGCTCGGCTGGCGCCCGGGGAGCCGCAGCCGATTCGCCCACGATCGCGAGAGCCGCCTGCCCCACGACGTGGTGATCGTCGACGAGACCTCGATGGTCTCGCTCTCGCTGATGGCGAGGCTGGCCGAAGCCGTGCGCCGCGGCGCACGGCTGATCCTGGTCGGCGACCCGGGGCAGCTCACCTCCATCGAAGCGGGTGTCGTCCTGCGCGACATCGTCGGCCCGGCCGCGCAGGGGCTCCGGATGGGCTCAGTGACCCGCGCCAGGCTCGCACAGGCAACGGGCGCGAAGGTTGCAGCGCAAGATCCGCCACCCGGTACGAAGATCGCAGACGGAATCGTCGTGCTCGACCGCGTGCACCGCTACGGTGGCGCCATCGCCAAGCTCGCGCAGGCGATCCGGTGCGGCGACAGCGACGGCACCGTCGGTGCGCTGAGCGGCGCGTCGGAGGAGATCACGTGGCTGTGCGTGGATGTCGAGCAGGCCGGCCCGCAGGCCGGCCTTCAGCTCGTGAGAGCCCAGGCGGTTGGCGCCGGGCGAGCGGTGATCGATGCTGCGCGCTCGGGAGCGGCGATGGACGCGCTCGATGCGCTCGGCCGGTTCAGGCTGCTGTGCGCACATCGCCGCGGCCCGCATGGCGTCAGCGCGTGGACGTCGCGAGTGCAGGCGTGGCTGGTGGATGAGCTCGAGGACCTCGATCCCGACCAGCGCGACTACCCCGGGCGCCCGCTGCTGGTCACCGAGAACGACTACGAGCTGGGGCTCTTCAACGGCGACACCGGCGTGATCGTCCAGACCCCCACTGAGCGTGCGAGCGCCGTGTTCGAGCGCGCCGGCGAGCTGCTGAGCCTCAGCCCGCTGCGGCTCGGCGCCGTGCAGACCGTCTACGCGATGACGATCCACAAGGGGCAGGGCTCCCAGTTCGACACCGCCGCGGTCCTGCTCCCGCCACCGGCTTCGCGCATCCTCACCAGGGAGCTGCTGTACACGGCGGTCACGCGCGCGCGCAAGAGCTTGATCGTCGTGGGGACGGCGGAGACGATCCGCGCCGCCGTGGCAAGGCCGGTCGCGCGGGCCTCGGGCCTCCGAGCCAGGCTCTGGGAGGCTCCTAGCTCAACGTGAGGGCTCGTCGCGAGGTGGTGCTTTCGGTAGCCCGCCCGCGGCGCCCGGCTCAGACCGAGCTGCCCGCGGCGGCGCAGCTCAGAGCGGCGCCCGAGTACGATCATTGGCATGGAGGTTCCAGCGGTTTGGACGATCGCTCGCGGAGCAGATCGGGAGAAGGCGCAGGACGTGGTGAGCCGGCTTGGAGAGCGTCTTGGCATCGAACCGCCCGAGATCAGGGATGAATACGTACTCCTGCCGGCGGACTATCCGAAGGTCGCCCGGGTTCTGGATGAGGTAGAGCCCGGGTGGAGGGATGAGGAGTTGCTCATCCCTCCAGTCGCTTAGCACCTGCGCGCCTCGCCTTCGGCCAGGCAGCACGCCTCGATAGCCGTGGACCAGCCCTCCTTCGCGGAGCTTGCCCCCTCTGGGATGAGGCTGATCTCCGGGCGCCGGGAGCGGGATCTGGCGCGCCGCTCCGGCGCGCGCCAGCTCGAACGCAAGCCACCGTTCTTGGGAGCTGAGGCGTCCGGCGTTCTCCTCTCAGGAGCGTTCGCCGCCGCCGCCACGTATCCTTCAGCTCGTGCTTATGTTTCCCGAGCGGCAACTACGCCTTCGGGAGTACCGACTTCATCTGCCCACGATTGACCGCTGCGACCGATTACATGCAGCGCTTCAGCGGGCGCGATGGGACACCCTGCGTAGAAATGGCGCGCCAAGTGATGTTGGCCACGCTCACCGAGACCAGAGGTCACGGAGAGCAGAGCCGGGCGAGCCGTTCATCTGCGTGCAAACGCAACCAGAGGAGAACAATGACCACGCTCCGCAACGTGGACTACAGCGTGCACCTTCCCCCCAAGCATGTTCGCGACGAGCTCGATCAGGACCAGGAGTGGTGCGAGATCGAGGTCGATGGCGAGCGCCGCCGGATCCGCCTGCACGACTATGCGGCGATCTACGCGGTGCCGGGTCTTTACGAACGCTTGTTCGCCGACGAGCTGGATTGTGATTCTCCGCGCGTAGTCACTGATCTGCTTGGAGCGGAGCTACGCGCATCCCGTGCCAAGTCCGGGGACCTGACGGCGCTGGACTTCGGGGCCGGCAATGGCATGGTCGGTGAGTTGCTGAGGGAGCTCGGGATCGGCGACATCGTCGGCGTCGACCTGCTCCCAGAAGCGCGCGACGCCGCGCATCGGGATCGCCCCGGCCTCTACGCGGACTACTTCGCGCTCGACTTCACGCAGCTTCAGCGCAACGAGCGGCGCGATCTGATGCGCTATGACTTCGACCTCATGACGTGCGTGGCCGCGCTTGGCTTCGGCGACATTCCACCGCTCGCGTTTGGCGAGGCGTTCAACCTCGTCGGCTCCCCCGGCTGGATCGCGTTCAACATTCGCGACCGCTTCTTCGAGGCGAACGATCAATCGGGCTTCAAGGGCTTGATCGCGAGGATGTTCCGCGAGGGCATCCTCGAGGAGCGTACGCGCGATCTCTACACCCACCGCGTGTCCGTCGCCGGGGAGGATCTGGAGTACTTTGCCGTCGTCGCCAAGAAGCACGACGACGTACCACTGGACTGGGCGCGGGAGGCGGGAGCCTGAACGGCCGTTCAGGCCGGGGGGCCACCGGCTGGGCGTCGTGAGCCGGGCTGGTGGCCCCAACTTGCAGTCCTCCGGAGCTCACCGATGAGCCCGGGCGCGAGCCGGCCTGAACGAGGTCACGCAGCGCCCTGGCCAAGCGCGACCGAGCTTCGGCGTCCAGGCGGCCCGCGAGGAGCACCACGGCTTGCGGTCCGCGAGCGTGAAGCTGGAGCGTCGGGATCGATGGCTCGTCGATCAGCGCTCGTCCGCTCGTCTCTGGTGAGGATCGCGCGCTTCTCCTCCGGCAGCGACGCGTAGGGTCAGGTTTGAGTCCGGGCCTCGAACAGCTTCAGTAACAGCGCGTGGAGCGCGCGGCGTTCGCCGGGGTCGAGCCCGGAGAGCATGTCGTCCTCGATCGCGTCGCCGGCACGCTGTAACTCTGCGAGGACCAAGCGCCCTTGCGCCGTGAGCCGGATGAGGTGCCGGCGCCGGTCAGCCGGATCGACGTCTCGCTCCACCAGGCCCCGTTCGGTGAGCGCGTCGATGACGCCGACCGCGTTGCGCGGGTCGACGCCGATGATTGTGGTCAACTGCCTCTGGTGGGTCTCTCCGAGCTTGGCGAGCCCCATCAGGACGCCGAAATGATGGGGCGTGAGACCGCGTCTGGCCAGCATTCGCGCCCACAGTCCGCGCGAATCGGCGCCGAGCCGGGCGAGCAGGTACCCAGCGCTCAGCCGGAGCTCGGCAGGGTCCTGTCCTTGCGTCATCTCATATCGCATGATAGACATAGAACATGACCAACTACACCGGCTCTCGAACAGGAGGCGCCCATAGCATGCGACTCAACCACTTGAATCTGACTGTCACAAACGTCGATGAGACCAGAGCGTTCCTCGAAGCACACTTCGGCCTGAGCGCCGTGCCGGGCGTGGGTGCCAGCAACTTCGCGCTTCTACACGACGACGATGATATGGCGGTGGCGCTGCTCGCGGCCGCCGCGGGAAAGGAGGTGCGCTACCCACCAACATTCCACATCGGCTTCATCCAGCCGACCGAGGATGCGGTTGACGAGATCCATCGACGCCTGACCGCCGACGGCTACTCCGTCCCGGCGCCAAAGCGATTTCATGGCTCATGGACCTTCTACGTTACGGCTCCGGGAGGATTTCTAGTTGAAGTGCTTTGCTAGTTGCTGAAGTGCGCCCGGTTTTGGGAGAGATTCGCGCCCCGGGCGCCGGCACGCTCGCGTGAGCCCCCTGCACGCGGTGGCGATCTTCGCCGCCGGGATCGTGGCGGGGACGATCAACACGGTCGTCGGCAGCGGGACTCTGTTCACGTTCCCGGTGCTGCTCGGCTTTGGCTATGCGCCGGTGGTCGCCAACGTCTCGAACACGGTCGGATTGGTGCCGGGCTCGGCGGCCGGAGCCGTAGGCTACAGGCGCGAGCTCGCCGGGCAGGGTCCGCGAATGCTGCCCCTGGCATGCGCGTCGGTGCTTGGCGGGATCGCCGGCGCGGCGCTGTTGCTGAGCCTGCCGGCGTCGGCGTTCAAGGCGATCGTGCCCGTCTTCATCGCGATCGCGCTGGTGCTGATTCTCGCCCAGCCTCGGATCTCGAAGCTGCTGAGCGCGCGCCGGCCGCGCGCCCACGGGCGCGCGGGGCCGGCGGCCACGCTGGGCGTGTTCGCGAGCGGCGTCTACGGTGGCTACTTCGGCGCCGCTCAGGGGATCCTGCTGCTGGGGGTCCTGTCGCTCGCGCTCGACGACGAGCTGCAGCGGATCAACGCGCTCAAGGTCGTGCTCGCGGGGCTCGTGAACCTCGTCTCGGGGATCGTGTTCGTGTTCGTGGCGCACATCGCCTGGGCGCCCGCGGGCCTGATCGCGGGCGGCTCACTCTTCGGCGGCGTGCTCGGGGCTCGTTTCGGCCGGCGCCTGCCACCTGAGATCCTGCGCGCCGTGATCGTGGTCGTCGGGATCGCGGCGATCGTGCACCTGCTTGCTTGAGCCGCGGCGCCCGCGGGCTCGGCGCCGCGGCCGTCGACCTTCGGCGGGTCTGCCGCATGGCGCATCCCTGGCATAGTCGGGTCCGTGAACATCGAGACCCGGGCTGCAGCGGTAGTCGCGGCGGTCATCGTCACGCTCGCCGTGACGGGATGTGGCGGCTCGTCAAGCCCGTACCGCGGCAACCTTCCTGGGGGCGGGTCCGGGGTCCCTGTGGCATCGATCCAGGGTGTTCCGGTCGCTGCTAGTGGCAACAGCCGCTTGACCGTGCGCTGCTCGGCGGCCTGCCGTGGAACCCTTACTTTGACCGCTGACATCGGCATGGGGAAACCGGAGCGCGTCCGCGCGGTGGCGATCACGCCCCCAGCGCCGTTCACGGTCAGAGCCGCCTCCGGCGGCACGGTCGCCGTCTCGCTCCGCGTCGACAGTCGCGGCCTCGTCGCTTTGCGCGCGGCGCACAACGACCTCTCTGCCTGTGCCGTGATGCGCTACGCCGCCGCCTCGGGCCGCGCGGCGCAGACCGATCGCTACCAAATCAAGCTGCGCTGATAGGACGCAGAAGTCTCGATCGTGGTGCTCATAGGCGTCGCGGGACGACACTGCCCAGGTCAGAGCCACACTGATCTCCCCAAGCGCCAAGTGCTTGCGAATTGGACTGCGGAGACGAGCGACGCGTGGGGTCCGATGGCGCCGGCCTCAGTGCTCAGCGGACCGGATCGGACTGCATGATCGAGGCAAGCGCCGGCCGCTCGAGGATCGTCACCTCGCGCATCTCGACAGCCACTTCGTTCGGTCGTGGGGGCAGTGCGATCCGGCCGGGTGGGGGGGCTGGGGCGAGGCCGCTGTCCTGCAGGCGAGCCGCTGCGGCGACGATCACCGCATAGGACATCGCGCTGAGATCGCGCAGCGACTGGTGGCGGTTCTGGCGCTTGCCGAGCTCGACCTGGGCAATGGCGTCCATCCCCGCGACGCTGGCGGCGTCGATCAGGTTGGCGATCTCCACGCCATAACCGGCGGGGAACCGCAGGCCGCGCAGCAGGCCGGCGCGCGCGGCCAGCTCGCCGGCCAGCGGTTGATCGAAGCCGGCCAGGTGCGGCGCATAGAGGTTCAGCAGTGGACGCGCCACCAGCTCCGTCACCCGTCCGCCTTCGCCGGGGAGCACGCCGCCCGCTACGGCGAGCGGGCGCAGGAACGCGCCCTTCACGAACTGGATCTCTGGGTGGGCAAGGAGCGGCCCGAGCAGGCCCACGACGAAGCTCGGCCTGAAATCGCTCGTATCGGCGTCCAGGAAAACGATGATCTCCCCGCGCGCGACGCTCAGCGCACGCCACATCGCGTCTCCCTTCCCACGCGCGGGTCCGTGCTGCACCAGCAGCTCGTCCTCCTGCAGCACGGTCGCCCCGCCCAGCGCAGCGACCGATGCTGTGCCGTCGTGCGAAGCGGCGTCGATCACGAGGATCTCGTCGACGAGCCCGAGCTCGCGCAGCGGGGTCACTGCGTCGACGATCGGGCCGATCGTGCCGGCCACCTCGCGCGCCGGCAGGATCACGCTGATGCTCCCGGTCTTTCGCTCCAGCAGCGCCTCTGCGCTGAACTGCCCGGCGTGGAAGGTGCGCCGTGCGCGCCAGTCGGCGAGCGCGAGGTCACCGGAGAGCCCTCGGACCCCGTGCCCGTTGGTCCGAGCCGAAGTCGTGACCTGGACCCGGTTGCTGCGCAGGATCGGGATGCCGCTGTCCCGGAGCGCTCGTTCCAAGGCCTCGTCCTCCGCTGCCTCGCCGGTCGGAAGACCGCCCAGCGCACGATACACCCGGGCGGTCAGCGCTAGCGACGCGCCGCTGAACTGGTGGTGCTCGCCGGTCGCGTCCCGCTCGCGGGTCGTGCCCCAGCCGTCGATCGCGCCCCGGCCGTCGATCGCCCCCCGGCCGTCCCCCGCGTCCCGCTCGCGCACCCGGGAAAGGCGCAGCTCGGCTTGTGCGCGGCGGGCCTCTAGCACGGCAGGCGGGAATGCCTGTGCCTCCTGAGGATCGAGCTCGATCCGGCCTCCGATCGCGAGCGCACCCTCGCTGGCGAGCGCGAGCTGCGCCGCGAGCCAATCCGGGGCGACCCGTGAGTCCGCATCGGTGCTGGCGATCAGCCCGTCCGGAGCACCGCATTTGAGCAGCCGCTCACAGGCAAGGTCCATCCCCAGCCGCCGCGCATGCCCGGCCCCCGAGCCGCTGGACTGAAGGACGAGCAGCGCAAGCTGCGGGGTGGCTGCCGCGGCTCTCAGCGCTCTCTCGTGGGTGGCGTCGCGGCAGTGGTCAAGGACGAGGATCACCTCGAAGGCGCCGGGCTCCAAGCCGCCCTGGCCGGCCAGGGCGCGCAGGCAGTCGCCGATCCGCTGCTGCTCGTCGCGGGCAGGCACCACGACGATCGCCCGCAGGCGCGCGCCGGGCAGGCGCACGACCGGGCCGGACGCCCCCGAGACCGGGCCGGACGCCCGCGCGACCGGCTCCTGGGCCATCAAGGTCCCCCGAAGAGGTCGAGACGATACTGCTTGCGGCGGTCGTCCATTACGTGCCACTCGCCGAGCTCGTCAACCAGCCGGTCATGCACCTCGTCGCCGCGCAACGGGTACGAAGCCGTCGCTGGGCGCCAGTGCACCGCGAGTACGTCGCCGCCATCGAGGAGAACCGCCCGCAGGCGCTCGAGCGCCAAGTCGAAGGCGCTGGCGTCCAGGTAGTAGAGGACCTCTGAGCAGACCACCAGATCCCAGCGGCCTGCGGGCATCTGCTCGGGAAAGCTCATCCGGGAAAGAGTCACGTCTCCTCGCTTGCCCAGGCGCCGCAGCGCCAGGGCAAGCGCCCGATCGGATACGTCGATGGCGACCAGCTGCGTGCACAGGGCCGCGAGGCGCTCGGTCAGGACTCCGATCGAGCACCCGACTTCCAGGCCCCGCTCGAAGCGGGCGGGGCCCAGCGCGGCAACTGTGTGGGCGTACTTCTCGCGTTCATAGTCGCGATCGGCAAAGCCCCACGGATCCTCCTCGCGCGCGTATAGATCCTCGAAGAACTCGCGCCCGATGCGCGGGCGCCCCGTGCTCACTTGGCGGCGACCCCGCCGACCGCGCCAGCTCCATGGCGCGCCAGCAGCGGCTCCAGGCGATGCTGGAGCAGGAACAGGTCGAGGTCGCGCCGCCCGCGCGACAACGCGCCCCCGGTCGCCAGCGGCCGTGACCCACACGCGAGGGCGCCGTCAGCCGCGATTTGGCGGCATGCCGCGGCGATCGCCCACCGAGCCTCGATCGCCGTCCCTGACAGCGGTGCCCCGGACTGCGCTCGCTGCGCGGCGTGCTCGGTCCACAGCTCTACAGCCCGCAGCGCGACGCACATCCGTCCGGCGGCCAAGGCGACGATCTCGCCGGGCTCCTCGCGCTCGTGCAAGAAGCGGAGCGCCGCGCTGGCGACGCTCTGCGCGATACCGGCCCACGTGGCGCTCGTGCGGATCGCGTCGCGTGAGAACCAAGGCTCGCGCAGCATTTCCCCCGGACCGCCGAGCAGTGCCAACACAGTTGCTCCGTCGAACACGACCCGGTGACTCTCCGATGCGCGGAGCCCTTCGCCCCGGTACCAAGTGCGGTCGACCGACACGCCATCGTCGAGATCGACATAGGCAAGACGGCGCTCCTGCGCCTCGTCGCGCGCGACCACGAGCGCGCGCCGCACCCCTCCGGCGCCGGAGCAGTAGGTCTTGACCCCATGCAGGAGGAGGCCATCCGGCGCCCCGAACAGCCGCGCGGGCTCGCCCTCGCCGGGGGCAGGATCGGCCCCCCAAACGCCGAGCAGCAGCTCGCCCCCGGCGATCGCGGAGCGCTCGCCGGCATCGAGCGCGTCCGGGCAAGCGACGCTCAGGCGCTCGACGGCGTTGAAATGGCCATCCAGGATCCGGCCGACCGAGCCGTCAGCGCGCGAAACCTGTGCGAGCAGTGCCAGCTCTTCGCCGAAGCCGATCCGGCGGCCATCGCTACCGGGAAGGGTGATGCCGAGCACGCCGGCATTCGCGAGCGCTCGGAACGCCCCAACCGGGAAAGCGGGATCGCGATCGAGCTCGTCGGCTCCGCTGGCGATTTGCTCCAGCGCGGATTGCAGTGCGTTCGGGGGGATGGGGACCCCCGGGTCGGCTGTAGCTGTGGAACCGGGTTGCGTGCCGCCAGCCGGCGGCGTGAGTCCGGGCTCGGAAGGCTCGGAGGGCTGCGGGAACCCTGACTGGGGCTGCTGGGCCGGCGTGAAGAGGGCGTGCCCGGTCATGCCGCGAGCTCCGAGAGCGGCACCTGCCGCAGGTCGCGCCGGCGGATCGTCTCCAGCAGGCGCGGGATCAGCTCCAGCGTCGCGCGGCAATCGGGCCGGCGCGCTCCCGGGCCGATGCCGTCATGCAGCAGGACGATCGCACCCGGTTCGATCTGCTCCGCAACGCGAGCGTGCATCTCCGCCGCGCAGTCCCCGCGCCAGTCTTCGGTGTCCGCGCTCCAGCCCACCAGCTCGAGCTGGTGGGCGTCGGCCACGCGGCGACTGGCCTCGGTGACCACGCCATACGGCGCCCGCCAGCGCTGGGGGTTCACACCAAGCTCCCGCAGCGCGCGCAGCCCCTCCTCGGTGTCCCGGCGTAGCGCTTGCTCGTCAAGTTCGCTGTGGCGCACGTGGCGAACGCAGTGCAGCTCGGCTTCGTGACCCTCGGCGAGCATCCGTTCGATCAGCTTGGTGTGGCTGCTCGCCCGGCCGGCCATCACAAAGAAGGTGGCGCGCACCTGCTCGTGACCAAGGCAGTCCAGGACTCGTGGCGTCCACGCCGGATCCGGGCCGTCGTCGAACGTGAGACTGCAGGTGTCGATGGCCATCGCCGCTGTCACCGTACAGTCATACCCCCTCGGTCGCCGCGGGACACGATGCCCTTCTCAGATCAGAGGAGCGGGTTGCTCCACTGGACCTCGTTGCAGTGGAGGTCCATGCCGTCGTCTTATGATCTCGGCTACGCTCGACCAATGGCACTTCGAGCTGGAACCCATGATGTCGGTCCCGAGAACGGCACGCTCCGGGTAAACACCTATCGCGAGGGGATGGCGCAGAAGATCGGTCACGACCTGATCCTCGACGTCGGTAAGTGGAAGGCCACGGTCGAGGTCGGGCAGGACGGCACGCCCTCCACGATCGGACTCGAAGCTGACCCGCGCTCTCTATCGGTGCACGAAGCTCTCCATGGAGCCAAGCCGCTCAGCGACAAGGATCGCGCGGACATCGTCAAGGGCATCGACGAGAAGGTACTGGGCGGGCAGCCGATCATATTCCAGTCGAGCGCCGTCGAGCACAACGGCGCTCAGATGAGCGTGACGGGGAGCTGAGGATGGCGGGCTCGACCAAGCCCGCCACCTTCAAGCTGGACGTTGCCGATGATGGCCGTGTTAGCGGAACCCTCCCCTTGACTCAGAGCCACTGGGGCATCAAGCCCTTCAAGGCAAGATCGTGATTCACGTTGATCGGGATAGGCTCGACCGCAAGCGCATCTCGTACCGCCTCCGCGAAGTCATTCGGTATGACTGCGTCAAGGATCTGGAGTCGGTCCTCCTCGGTCATCGTGTCGACGATCATCTCAAGCGTCCACGTCGCCCAGCTCCCTGGCTTCGACAGCAGTGATGCGTCACCGAAGATCTGCACGTCCTGGCCTCCGATTTGCCCGGTCGTCGGCTCGGCACCAGGCAGACGTTTCTCCCAGCGCGCAAGAGATAGGCGGGTAACCGCCGAGCGCCAGCACTGCGCGACGCCCCGAGGAAACGCGAAGCGCGAGGCCCCAGCCGCGTTCTTTGTCGTCGCCCAAATCCCTGACGGCTGCGTGCACTGCTGGCATTCTTGCAAGCACATGACCGCTCGCGTCGACGGTGCCCACGAGCCAGCGCACGTCCTGAGCGTCGTAACGGCAGTCCTGCCGTCATCTGCCGATTTCTACGCCCAATGCGGGGATTCTGTGGCGTCCGCACGAACGATTCTCGCTCCTCGCAACTGGGATCTCGAGTGGAGCGTCGTGGTGGACGGACCCGGCGGCGTCGATCGACACCAAGCCGAAACAGTCCGCGTGGCGCTGCCCGCGCGGGCCGGAAGTGCGGCAGCGAGAAACACCGGCCTCTCCAGGGCAACCGGCAGATGGGTCGTTCCGCTGGATGCCGACGATCTGCTCGACGAGAGCGGCCTCAAGACGCTGGCCGGTCGCATCCAAGCGCTTCCTCCGAGCGTGACGTGGATTGGCGCCAGCCGCATAGGTCTCAATGGCGAGCCGACGCCGCACACCCTTCTGTCCGAGCGTCAGTGGCCACGTCACTCCCGTGAGAAGAACTGGACCGTCCCGTTCCCGTTCCACCCGAACGTGGTAACCGCCCGGACGGCGCACGCGCTCACGGCCGGAGGCTGGCCAGGCCTAGATGTCAACGAAGACCTCCTGTATGTGATGTCACTCGGCGGCCTCGGCGACGGCATTACAGTCCCGGAGCCGTTGATCCGCCATCGCTCCTGGGCTGGCCAGACGACTCACCAATCTTATCCCGAACGCAAGCTCACTGCATTCAACACCACCGAGAAGGTCATGAACGCGCGCCGCGCCCAGGCCGGTCTGGATCCGATTCAACGCCCGAGCAATCCTCAGGGACGGTTCGGGAGCGCGATTGCAGCGCCACAAGCGTCGTCTGGTGGCGTTCTGACCGCTGAGGAACGGTCGCTTGACGCGCGAGCCCGGATCGCGGTGATCTCGGATATTCACGGAGACTTGCCGCTCTTTAGGCGGCTGCTCCGCGAAGCCGGGGGCGATCCGTCACGGGCAGCTAGTCCCACGGACGTGATCGTGGTCCAGGTCGGCGACTTGACGGGTACGAGGCCATCACAAACCGACTGTGTAGCGCTCGCGGATCGCCTGATGAGGTTGAATCCTTCCCGCTACGTCCAACTGTGGGGGAACCGCGAGGCGATGGCGATATTCCAGCGCGACACTAACCACGATGTCCCGGCCGCCGCCACCGAAATCCTCGACCGGTGGTGGGCGACCGGCGCGGCGAAGATTGCGCTCGCCGTGCGAAACGAGTCAACGCGCGACACGCTCATAAGCCACGCAGGCCTCACGCTCGGCTTTTGGAGATATGGGTCCTCCATCTCAGTGCAGTAGTTGTTCATCTCGCCGGGCGTCTTGTCCCGGCGTGGCTTGACGCCATGGCCGATCGAGCGCGATGCCGTCCAGACTGGCAGGCCGGACGCGCTTGTTGCGTGGTGGTGGCTGGGGGTCGCGGCGCCCGGCGCCGGCGTTGGTCACGAGTGACCGGTAGGTGCGAGGCGGGGCCTGAACCGCCTGCTCGAGGAGCCGGTAGAAGAGCATGCCCCTGGATCGCGAGCGGCGGCGGTTGAAGCGAAACGCGAACTCGTCCAGGTAGGCCTGGATGTGCCCGGGCTTGACGCCGCCCTGGTGGGTGCCGAGCAGCCAGCGCTGCGCCAGGGATGCGACTCGGTGAACGCCGGGGAGCAGCTCGTGCGCCTGCTGCCCGGAAGGACCGATCGGCTCCGGTTGATGCGTGTACTCCTCGCCGCACGCGGGCCGGTAGCTCGCGAGCCCGTCGGTGATCACGATCGAGCCTGGCTCGACGTGGTCGAGCATGAACGCCCGCAGCGTCGGTCCGGTGATGTCGTCGATCACCTGCAGCCGACAGCGACCAAGCGCACGCCCGGGCTGCTCCACGGCCACCTCCACCATCACCTTCCCCCGGGCGCCACGCCCGCGCACACCCGGCTCGGGCCCGCCGAGAAACGTCTCATCGACCTCCACGATCCCGCGCAGCCGCTCGCGGCCACTGCGCACCATCGCCGAGCGGTAGCGATGCAGCATCGCCCACGCCGTCTGCTCAGAGCCGAGCCCGAGCGTCCGCTTCAAGCCAAGCGCCGAGATCCCGTGCTTCTGGCTGGTCATCTGCCACGCTGCGACGAACCAGACCGTCAGCGGCGTCCGAGTGCCGTGAAAGATCGTGCCCGCCGTCGCGGACACCCGCCGGCCGCACACACCACAGGACCACCGACCATCCGGAAGCTTCCACGCCTTCGTTGCGCCGCACACCGGGCAGCAAAAGCCATCGGGCCACCGCAGCCAGTCCAGATAGTCCAGACACGCCAGGTCAGTCGGGAACCATGCCCGAACGTCAACGTACGAGCCCGGGTAGTCGACCCCTGCCCTGGGCGCGCTGCGCGACACCTCTCGACTTTACTGCACTGAGATGGAGGACCCATTTTGGAGATTGCTGGAGTGTCCCTCCGCCCCGGATGCGGTCCGTCGTCTGAATGAGATGGCCGCGCTTCAAGACGTTGCGCCCTTTAGAAACGGTCGCCTCGTCACGGGCGTGACCGACCCAGCCGCCGGCCCCGTCTGGGCTGACGTCAACGACGAGCTGTATTCCCCGTGGATCGCCTACTCGGAGGCCCACAGCCTTCCGTTCGGCCAACTCCACGGTCACGCCGCCCCTTGGCATGCCGCCGACGACGCCTATTGGGCAGGAACGCCGCCGGCGGTAATCTCTCGCTGCGCAGTCCTACCGGCTGACGGCCGAACGGTCACCACAATCGGCCATGAGTCCTTCGTTTCGATCAATTGGGCATCCAACCAATCGGATGGCGAGCGAGAATCCCGGCTCTATTGGCTAGAAGGACACGTGACGTCCTAACGATTCCGGTGCAGGAGCCGGCTACCTGGCGGCTTGGGACGGTGCTGCTGAGGCTCCAGTAGCCAACGGCGCGATTTTGTCCTTGCGTTGCCCAGCACTCGGTATCGGGGCACCTGCCTTGCCGCCAGCACATGCATCTCACTGCCGAACGCTGGGAGTCGTGCTTCGCGCGGAGTGCAGGGAGCCGACCGTGGCGGCCGCGCCGCCGGCGGTGCGTAGGCAGATGCCCGTGGAGAGCTACCCGGCGGTGCTTGCGCCTTCGCGTGGAAGCACGCCCGAGTCGACCTCCGCCGGCCGAACCCCCCGCTTCTGCTTCGTCGCCTCAGCAGTCACGAGACTGCGGCTCCTGCTTAACGTGATGGCAGCGACAAGCGGAAGCGTCGGAGTCCCAAAACGCCGGTCGAAGGTAGCGGTGCACTCGCCTTCTGACATTGGTGCAGCCGCCTTCTGAAACCGACAGCCATCAAGCGCCGCCAGAGGGCAAGTTGTAACGGTTCCCGTGTACGCGGCACCGTAACGCTCAGGGGTTTGCGCTGCGAGCCGGTCGCGCTTTGGGACCACGAGCGTGTCGCCGTCGCGCACCGCGGCCAGCGCCTTGCCGAGCCCGGCGCGCTCGCGGTTGCGGCCCGTGAGCCCCCGGTCGAGGTAGATCCGCTCCTCCTTCACACCGAGCGCTCGTAGCGCGTCCTGCTGGGCGGTGAGGTCCTGAGTGGCGGTGGAGCACCGGGCGTAGCCGATCAGCGTCCCGCCTCCAGGCTGCGATTGGGAGTCAGCCACGTCCGGGACGCTACCCAGCCTTCCGGACGGTTCGCTTGGCCGGGGTCATCGCGAAACTATGCGGACGGGCTATCTGCGACGCTCGGCGTCCGTGATCCTGGGCGATTGCGTTCTCTTCAGAAGTCCTCCAGGCCCGTTCGGTGAGCGATCCGCTAACGAACGCTCGGCCGGCACATGCTCGTTGTCGGGCAAATGTACGCGTGCAGATGTCGGGGCTGCTCAGAGCTCAGTGTTGGAAGTACCCTCGGACGGGACTCTTAGCCTGACGACCCGCGACCTGGGGATCTTCGTGTTGATCGCGTCAGTCTCGGCGCGCCTCCATCCAGTGGGGCCACGGCTCCAAACCCTTAGCTTGGGGATCTCTGAATTCCTCTGGCCAGGCCGTCTCGCGGTCGTAATGTGCATCTCTGAAGTCCACGCTGCGAAGCTCCGCCAAGGAGAGGTTTGCCCCGGCGAGGTCGGCCCCGCGGAGGTCGGCCCCGGTGAGGTTGGCCTCGGTAAGGTTCGCCCCGCAGAGGATGGCTTCGGTGAGGTTCGCCATGGCAGGCTTCGCTCCGGTGAGGTCCGCCCCGCTAAGGTTTGCCATGGTGAAGTCGGCCCTTTGAAGGTATCCCCCTTGGAGGTTCGCCCCCTGAAGGTTCGCCCCAGAAAGATCGGCTTGGTGAAGGTTCGCCCCCTGGAGGTTCGCCCCAGAAAGATCGGCTTGGTGAAGGTTCGCCCCCTGGAGGTTCGCCCCCTGGAGGTAGGTCAAGGACAAATCGAGCGGTGGTCTCGCCACCTCATGCGCGAGCGTACGCCGGCCCAGCACCGTCAAGACGGCTTGTAGGTCGGTGGGTAGTCTTGCAGTGCTCGTTCTCGCGGACATGTGGAGACTCTGCGCAGGCGACTCATGAGGGCCGGGATCACCTTGAGACATGTCGTGCAGTAGCGCGTGCTCACGAACGTAGGCAGTCAGCACTTCGACCACCTGCGGATGATCCTCCTTGGAGTCTCTCGCGATGCGCTCGAGCGCATAGATACCACCGAGACGAATATCGAGTTCCTTACGTCCAAGCTGCTCGATCGCTTTGGTAAATCGATCAGTGAGCTGGCCAGCGCGGCTGAGGGCGAACCCGCGAGCTGTGTAAATAGCTCCAACCACACCGATAGCGCCCGCCAACAGAGCCAAACTAGCGGTACGCACGCCTTGTCTGGCGCCGGCCTGCGCTGCGTCTAAGTTCTTAGTCCCTGCAAACCAGTCGGGCGCCAGCATGAGCACAAAAATCGCGATCCCGAGAAACCCAATCACCGCAGCGACACCGAGGCCCAGCGAACGCGCGTGTCTCACCGCGATCTTGCGTATCCGAAAGCGTGCCATCATGCGACGGTACCGGCCTAATGTCGAGGATTCCATGTGGTCGTTGGATGCACGGTTCGGATACCCGGCGGCCGCGTAACGAACGTCACCGTGGGCGAGCATGTCATTGGAATGTCTCGCGCCCCCCTCCTCGGGCCTTGGGCCTACATCGCCGCTCGCGCAGGCGAAGCCTCACCGGTCCTGCGTTGGTAGTACGCGGACGCCGACACGCCCAGAGTGCTGCAGATCGGCTCGACCCCGAGATCGCCGCGGCGCTCATCGATGAACGCGCTCACCTCGTTCGGTCCTGGTCGAGCTCCTTGGCAAAAAACACCGACGCTGAGCGCAAGATCTCGTTCGCGCGCCGCAGATCGTGATTCTCGCCGCGGAGCTTCTTGATCTCCTCACGCTCCGCCGTGGTCGGAAGATCCGGACGCGAACCGTTATCCGCCTCCGCGCGGCGCACACGCTTACGCAGCACCTCCGGCGGGACGCCCAGATCACGCGCGACCTGCGCGATCGGACGGCCCGACTCGATCACCAGCCGGACACCGCGGTCCATCAACTCATCGGGATACTTCTTCGCTTCGGTCGTGGCATGAAACAGAGTTTCCTTGCTCGAGAGACAAATCCCTCGTTTCGGAGCCTCCGTCAAATCCAGGGCAGCTCACTTCTCCTCGGCGAGCTCGGCTGCCCTCACGCGCAGCTCCTCAGTGCTGCGCTTGATCGCGGCCTTGATGAGCTCGCGATACAGGGGACGGTCGACGATGATCGGCGGGGGTTGCGGGGGTTGCGGGGGTTGCGGGGGTTGCGGGGGTTGCGGGGGTTGCGGGGGTTGGTGGAGGTGGACGGCGCGTTTTTGCGGGAAGGTCGGTCGCCGGACTTCCGCAGAAGTGAGGCACACGAATGGCCTGAAAATGGCGTGTGAGCAGGACTTTTGCCGGTTTCGGCGCAGCTCCTCGGGCAGCCGGTCGGTCTCCCAGTAGGTCGAGCTGGTGTCAAAGAACAGCAAGTCGACCTCGAGATCGAGCAGGCTCGCGACCGTGAAGAACACCCGCTCCTGCAGTTCGGGCAACGCGGTGTGCAGGAAGTCCATCGCCCGGTAGCAGGCATCATCAGAGACCTCGGGCAGCCCTTCGATGAACGCCCGCTCAGCGACCCACTCGCAGCCCGCGAGCTTTGACAGCGGCCGCACCGACAGGCGGTTAGCGACCATCGCGAAGATCGCCCGCTCCACCGCCTGGGCCTCAAGCCGCCGCCCGCCCGCGGCGGCGATGATCGTCTGGCCGATCTCCAGGCGCTCCCACAACCGGTCCGCCAGCCACGCCGAGCCCATCGGCCGCGACTCGACGATGCTGACCTCTCCCGACGCGCTCGCCGCGACCGCGTCGGCCGGATCCAGGAACCGGCTGATCGAGCGCACCAGCCGCTGAAGCGCGTCGCGGTCGACCTGATCGGCGCGCCCGAACCGGTGGATGACCCGCGCCCGCGGCACACCCGAGACGGGATCGCGCTCGTTCTGCGCCAACGCCAGGTAGGAGACCGTGCTCCCGTCCGCGTTGCGCCGCTTCGTCTCGCGCAGATACATGCACCTACACGATAGCCGCTCCCGCCGACGGCCACAAATCAAATTCGGCCAAACGTGTGCCTACAGCTTCTCGGCTCTCCACGCACAGAAACCCTGCAACCACGGGCCGCAGCGACACATTTCAGCGCTCAGATGCCTACGAGCTGCGGAACTCCGGGGTCGCTGGTGGGCCGTTTCTGGGCGGGGGTGATTGCGGCGGTGCGCGCCGGTGGGTTGGCTGGGTTCGGTGGGCCCGCGCCGGGCGGGTCAGGCGGTGATCGGCGCGAGCGTTTTGAGTTTCTGGAATGCGGCGAGGAGCTGCTCGGCCCAGGGCCAGGTG
>JAABUZ0100001399.1_pt1 | contig 46302 bp, 44 predicted proteins | sample 5562091 | NCBI WGS metagenome assembly JAABUZ01 (sample SAMN12813069, study PRJNA571459) | rock metagenome | isolation source: Antarctica rocks | place: Antarctica: Victoria Land, Linnaeus Terrace sud | collected 2015-12-21
ACGCAGAAGGTGCAGCAGAAGCCGCCGGTGCAGCTGGAGGAGGCGTGCCCGAAGTGCGCGCGGCCGCTGCTACTGCGGAACGGGCAGTATGGCGAGTTCATCAGCTGCTCGGGGTACCCGAAGTGCAAGTACATCAAGCAGGAGCTGCTGGAGGTTAAGTGCCCGGTGGATGGCGGGGACATCGCGGTGCGGAAGACGAAGCGCGGGGACACGTTTTACGGGTGTGTGAACTATCCGAAGTGCGACTTTGCGTCGAATCTGAAGCTGGTGAAGGAGGTTTGCCCGAGCTGCCGGAGCTTGTACGTGGTTGAGGTTGCGAACGCGGACGGGACATACCTGGTGTGTCCGAACAACCAGGAGGACCTGCCGAAGAAGCGCAAGAAGAAGGGCGAGGCGGAGGGTGCGGCAGAGCCTGCGGGGGTGGTTTGCCACTTCAAGCGGAAGATTGGCGGGCCGAAGCCCAAGGAGGAGGCAGGGGTGGTGGCGGGGGGAGCCTCCGCGGAGCTGGTGCAGCACGGCGCCTAGGCGGGTTTGGGTACCGACTGGTTAGGCGTGGTGCGCCGGTTTTCGGAGGAGAGGCTGGGCACGCTGGCTTTCCTTCCTACCTCATCTCTGATACAAATGGCAAGAAGTATATTGACTTGTCCCACTGCTGCGGGCGCGACTACTGTGCGTGCCGGGAAGCGGTTGATAGATTGCGGGTTGTTGCTTATGGCGAAGGCGATTTGGAACGGGCAGACATTGGCCGAGAGTGAGACGGTGGAGACGGTAGAGGGAAATATCTACTTTCCCGAGGACTCGGTGAAGCGGGAGTTTTTCCGGCCGAGCTCGACGACCTCGAATTGCCCCTGGAAGGGGCAGGCGCGGTACTACACGATTCTGGTGGATGGGCAGGAGAACCCGGATGCGGCGTGGTACTACCCTGATCCGAAGCCCGCGGCGCGCTCCGTGAAGCACCACGTGGCGTTCTGGCGCGGGGTTGAGATTACCAGCTAGGCAGTTTGGCCGAGCTGGGGAGCAGGGTCAGTAGGCTTCGGCGCGGTCGAGCGGGACACGGACCTGGAAGCAGGTCGCTCCCGGTCTGGACTGCACCGTGAGGAAGCCGGCGTGGCGGCTGACGATGCGGGATGCGGTGTCGAGACCCAGGCCGAGACCGCTGCCGGGCGCTTTGGTGGTGAAGAACGGCTCGAAGATGCGTGACTGGACGGCGGGATCGATGCCTGGGCCGTCGTCCCAGATTTCGACGGTTGCCATGGATCCGGTGAGGCGGGTGATGAGGCGAAGGTTGCCGCGACCTTGCATGGCATCGAGCGCGTTGTCGAGCAGAGCGGTCCAGACCTGGCTGAGTTCGCTGCCATAGGCGCTGATGGGCGGGAGCGATGGGTCGAAGTCGGTTTCGACGTGGATGCGGCCCAGGCGCGACTGGAACATGACGAGGGTGGTGGAGAGCGACTGCGCGATGTCCACGTCCTGGACGGGCGCCTGGTCCATGTAGGAGTAGTCCTTGATGGCGCTGATGAGGTCGAAGATGCGCACGGTGGAGTCGAGGACGGTCTCGGTCATGCGCTCGACGCGCAGGGAGGAGGCGATGGAGGCGAGTGCGAGCGGAAGCACCTCGGGCGAGACGAGGGAGACGAGTTCATCGAGCTGAGAGACGGTGACGGGGGTTTCCGCGAGGGCGGGCGCGATGTTCCAAGGGCCGGCGATGTTGTTGGCGGCGAGCCAGCGGGTCATGCTGTCTTCGCGATCCGCGGCGGCCAGGGGGTCGTTGAGCGTCGGCGTGATGGAGCTGTAGCGGGCCATCTGCTCGCGGGTTCGGGTGACCCAGTCGCGGTAGGCGTCGGATTGTGCGTCGGGCAGGGCAAGACGTCCGAGGCGGTACTTTCGCTCGCCGTACTCGCGGAGTTCGTTGAAGAGGCTGGCGGCGGAGCGCTGGGCGGCGGAGGCAGGGTTGTTGAGTTCGTGGGCGAGGTTGGCGGCGAGTTTGCCGAGGGCGGCGAGCTTTTCGGCCTGCTGCTCCATGCGGGTGACCTCGCGGACGCGGTCGAGAAGGGTGGAGACGCAGCGCTGCGCGAGGGAAGGGATGGCGGCCAGCATATCGGGGAAGAGATCTTGGTGGATGTCGAGGGCCCAGGCGGGGCCGACGGCGTAGCCATCGCCGCCGTAGGTTTTCATGCGGGAGAAGGGGAGCTTTCCGCTGATCTGTCCGGCTCGGCCGATGAAGAGGGCGAGGGGGCCGGAGTGCCGGCGGCGGACGTGGACCTCGCCGTGGAGGATGATGTTCATGTGGCAGGCGGGCTGGCCCTCACGGAAGAGGAAAGCACCATCGACGGCCATGCGCTCGGTTCCGTGATGGACGAGCCAGAGGTAGTCCGCGTCGGTGAGGCCATCGAGCAGGGGGATGGTGCGGAGGGCGGCGAGGATCTCGGAGCAGCGCGAGGGAGTGGCGGGCGGGGCTGCCAGGGGGACAGTGGGCTCGGCGGACGAAGTGGGAGTCATGCTGGATGTGCCCTTTATGTTTCTGATCTTAGCGCGAAAGGAGAGGGTGGTCGTACAGCGCGATATGTACGACCGATTCGGTCCGCTATTCAATGCGCGGTTCTGCAACTCAGATGGGGCAGGTCGCATTTCGGTGCAAGTCGGTTTGGCGCGGGGCGGGTGGGGGTTAGGGTGCGGTTAAGTCCCGGGGAGGCTGGGACGAGGAGTCAAGGATGGTTCGAGCGGTGATTTGGGCGGTTGTGGCGCTGACCGGTCTGACGGTGAATCTCCCGACGGCTGTTGGGCAGGAGCGGCCGTACTTTGTGACGTACTCGCATGCGCTCGAGGAGCCGGGAAATGTGGAGCTGGCGGTGAAGTCGATTGGGGGAGCGCCGGCGGGCAGCGGAGCGTTTGGGAGTGAGACGCTGGAGCTCGAGTATGGGGCGACGGGATGGTGGACGTCGGAGCTGTATCTGAGCGGGCAGCGAACGGCGAGCGATCGAACGGTGTTTACGGGGTACCGGCTGGAGAACCGGATTCGGCCGCTGCTGCGGGAGCACTGGGTGAACCCGGTGTTGTATGTGGAGTTTGAAGACATCAATGGAGCGGACAAAAGCCTGCTGGAGGTGGTTGGGCACGACGGGGTGACGGACCTGGCGGGAGCGAGCGTGGAGAACCGCCTGGAGAAGAAGCGGGAGGTGGAGTTGAAGCTGCTGCTTTCGCGCAACTGGCGGGGTTGGAACTTTGCGCAGAATACGATCTTCGAGAAGAACTTGAACAACAGTCCATGGGAGTTTGGGTATGCGATGGGGGTGAGCCGGGCGCTGCGGCTGCGGTCGACGGGTACCGGGTGCGGATGGTGCGCGGAGCGGTTTGTGAGTGGGCTCGAGATGTATGGCGGGCTGGGCGACCGGTATACGTCGGGTCTGCACGACACGTCGCACTATGTGTCTCCGACGCTTGCCTGGGAGAGCCGGCGGGGGACGACGGTGAGTGTGGGGCCGGCGTTTGGGCTGAATGAGAACAGCGCGGGCGTGCTCGCGCGGATGAAGGTTTCGGTGGAGCTCCCGCAGGTGTTTCGACGAGGTGAGCGATGAGGTGGGCGATGTTGTGGATGGGGGCGATGGCGATGGGGGTGGTGGCGTCGGTGCATGCGTGGAAGGACGGTGTGCCGGAGCAGAGGCGCTCGGTGGCGAATCCGTTTGGGAGCGATGCGGCGACGTTGCGGGCGGGGGCGGGGGTGTATGCGGAGCGGTGTGCGAGCTGCCATGGAGCGAGCGCGACGGGACGCGGGCGGCGGCCGAGTCTGCGGACGGAGCGGGTGCAGGGAGCGACGGATGGAGAGCTGCTGTGGCTGCTGGAGAATGGCGAGCTGCGGTACGGGATGCCCTCGTGGAGCGGGCTGCCGGAGGAGCAGCGATGGCAGGTGGAGCGATATGTGAAGTCGCTGGGGGTCGAGGCGGGGGTTGGGACGGGTGTCGGGGCGCGATAGGGCTAGCGGAGCATCTCCTGCCGGCGCATGGGCATGGCGTCGATGGTGTCGCGGAGTTTGGTGAAGGAGAGGGGTTTGGAGGAGCGGAGCCTTTCGCCGCCGTCCTTGCCGAGGAGGAGGACGGTGAAGTCGGCGGGGGCGATGCCGAAGCGTCGGCGGGCGGCGGTGGCGTCTTCGGGTGTGAGGCTGGTGTCGGTGGGGGAGGGGTTGTGGAAGGGGATGGCGATGAGGAGGACATCGCGCTCGTGGAGGCCGGGGGCGTTGTCTTTGAGTTTGTGGAGTTGGGCCTGGAGCGAGGGGTCGTCCGGGGTGGGGGCGAAGAGCAGGAGGGGGCGGTAGGTGTCGCGGAGCTGGGCGAGGGTGGTGGGGGAGGTTGGGGTTTGGGCGGCGGAGGCGAGGGTCATCATGAGGAGAGCAGCGGCGACGGTAGAAAGGCGGACGGGGGCTTGCAGCCATGGAGCACAGGATCTGCGAGGATGCGGGCGGCGAGGATGCGGCTCAGGCATGCTGGAGGAGCTCGGTGCGGTACTTGGGGGCGAGTGCTTCCATTTTTGCCTTGAGTGCGGTCTCGGCACCGGCGTCGAGCGTGCGAGGCGGCGTCGTTCGGGTGGGGACGCGATCGCCGATCTCGAGGAAGAAGTCCTCCTGTCCGGACGGCGAGCAGAGACAGAGCAGACGGACAGGCTTGTCGGAGGCGTTATGGAATTGATGCGGTGCGTTGGCGGGGATGTGGAGGGTCTCGCCTGCTCGAACGATGGATTTCTCGCCGCGGAAGGTGGCTTCGAGCTCGCCCTCGAGCAGCATGAAGGACTCTTCGAAGTCGTGACGATGGGGAGGGGGACCGCCACCGGGCGGGACATACATATCGATCAGGCAGAAGCGGCCGGCGGTGTTCTTGCCGGTGAGGAGGAGGGTATAGGTATCGCCGACGATGCCGATGTGGAGCAGGTTCTCGTCGCTGTCTGGCCGCGCGAGGCTGAGGTAGCGGGTGAGGTCGTCGGGAGGAATTGGGGTGATTGGAGTCGTTGAGGCGGAGGCGTCGATCATCGCGGTTCCTTTCGGGCTATCGCCGGGTGGCGCGTCCGGGTGTTCCGGGGCGGGCGACCCTGCCCCGGGTTCAGGTGCGGCTAGGCTTTGACTACGGTGCCGTTTTCGACGCGGACGGGGTTGAGGAAGGGCATGGCTTTGCGGAGGTCGGCGCCTACCTTTTCGATGGGGTGGGCGGCTTCTTGCTGGCGGATGCGGGTGAAGTTTTTGCGGCCGGTCTCGTTTTCCTCGATGAAGCGTTTGGCGAAGGAGCCGTCGCGGATGTCGGAGAGGAGCCCGCGCATGGCGTCTTTGACGGCGGGGGTGACGATGCGGGGGCCGGCGACGTAGTCTCCCCACTCGGCGGTGTCGGAGATGGAGAAGCGCATGTACTCAAGGCCGCCGCGGTAGAGGAGGTCGACGATGAGCTTGAGCTCATGGAGGACCTCGAAGTAGGCGAGTTCGGGCTGGTATCCGGCCTCGACGAGGGTTTCGAAGCCGGCCTTGACGAGGGCGGAGGCGCCGCCGCAGAGAACGGCCTGCTCGCCGAAGAGGTCGGTCTCGGTTTCTTCGGTGAAGGTGGTTTCGAGGACGCCGGCGCGGGTGGCCCCGATGGCTTTGGCGTAGGAGAGGGCGAGGGGGAGGGCGTTGCCGGAGGTGTTCTGCTCGACGGCGACGAGGGCGGGGATGCCGCCGCCTTCGGTGAAGACCTCGCGGACGCGGTGGCCGGGGCCCTTGGGGGCGACGAGCGAGACGTCGACGGTGGGCGGCGGGGTGATGGTGCGGAAGCGGATGTTGAAGCCGTGCGCGAACATGAGGGTGACGTCGGGCTTCATGTTGGGGGCGATGTCGGCGTGGTAGACCTTGGCCGCGGTCTGGTCGGGGGTGAGGTTCATGATGACGTCGGCCCACTTCGAGACCTCGGCAACAGGAGCGACTTCGAGGCCGGCGTTCTGGGCCTTGAGGACGGAGGATGAGCCGTCGCGGAGGCCGACGAGGACGTCGACGCCGGAGTCTTTGAGGTTGAGGGCGTGGGCGTGACCTTGGGAGCCGTAGCCGATGATGGCGACTTTTTTGGCTTGGATGAGGGAGAGGTCGGCGTCTTGGTCGTGGTAGGTCTTGGCCATGGTGTCGTGTGTCTTCTTTCTTGTTTGTTTAGAAGCAGAGTGGAGGCGGTGATCGCAGTAACGGCTTTCGCAGTGGGCCTGATAAGGCTTACTCCGAGTGGTGGTGGTCATGGCAAAAAACAGAAGTTGGTCTTCGATGATTACCGCTCGTTCTATCCTGCTGGACGGCTTGTCCATCGCCCCTGGATCATCGTGGGTTTGGCAGTGGTGATTCTTGTGAGTCTCGCCGTGGCGCTCTTCTGACACTAGCTATTTTAAGCCTCTTCTTCGTGGACGTCGGGGAACTGGTTTTCGAGGAACTCTGGTGTGGCGGGTTTTTGGGCGTAGTCGGGTGCGTTGCCGTTGGTGTGGAGGGGGTTGGCGGTGTGGGTGTCGGCGGCTTGGGGGTTGGCGGTGTGGGTGCCTAGGGCTTTGAGGACGCGGGAGGTGTGGTGTCCGCGGCGCATGGCCATGCGGCCGGTTCGGGAGACCTCGAGGACGTTGAAGCCGGACTCACGGAGGACCTGGAGGAGACCTTCGATTTTGGAGGCGGGGCCGGTCATCTCGAGCATGACGGACTCGGGGGCGAGGTCGACGACGCGGGCGCGGAAGACGTTGGCGAGCTCGAAGATCTGGGAGCGGGAGTGGAGGTCGTGCGGGGTGGCGGGGCCGGCGGCGACCTTGATGAGGCAGAGCTCGCGGATGACGGCCTCGAAGCGGGAGACCTCGTCGACGTCCTCGGTGATTTCGAGCTTGTAGAGGGAGGCGCGGATGCGGTGGGCGGCGTGCTCGGGCGCTTCGCAGACGATGGTCATGCGGGAGATGTCGGGGCGTTCGGATTCGCCGACGGTGAGTGAGACGATGTTGAGGTTGAGGCGGCGGAAGAGGGAGGCGACACGGGTGAGGACGCCGGGTTTGTCGTGGACGAGGGCTACGAAGGTGTGGAGCATGGGTGTCCTATCTACGCATCGTGATGCTTAAATTTATGCCAAGTGCCACAGACCACTGACTCTACATCCCGTCGTGCCTGCGGAATCAGTTTCGCCACACCCGCGGAGAGTTCGTCCACATCGACTACCTCTTGCAGATGTTCGGCTTCAACCAAGACAAGACCAAGATCCCTCATGACATTCTCTACTCGTAACCGAAGTTTGGCTGCGTCTTCCGCCTGTGCTGCTATCCATAAGCACGCTCCAGCACTCCCAGTCAGAATTTTGTTCTGCTTTGGGCCGGTGACTGTGAAGAGACCGTACCAGATCGGGTTCATCTAATTCACACGTCCTCGGAGGCGATCGCGGGTGAGGACGCCGGGTTTGTCCTGCACGAGGGCTACGAAGGTGTGGAGCATGGGATTAGCTCTTCGCTGCTGGCGTTTCGCTGCCAGCTGGTTATCAGTGCGTTGGGGGAGGACCGGGGACGTTTGGGTTTTCGTCCGAGTGCGGCAGGGTGCTGGCGGGTGGGTGGCCATAGGTGGGGATAGCGGTTCTTGGGATCTCGAAGAGGAGGAGCTCGCCGGGGCGCGGTGGCGGGCTGACATGGCTGCAGAGATTGCCAGTGGTGATGCCGGTCGTGAGGATGGTGTTGATGGGGTAGTTGTGTAGAGCTCCGCGCGGGAGCGGCAGTCGGCGTACCTGTTGGAGAGGATGCGGATGGTGGTCGCGGGGCCGATGTCGACGAGGATGAGACCGTTCTTGTCGGTGGGCAGGGTGCCTCCGCCGGGTTCGTCGGCGCGGAGGGTGACGTTGAGATTTTTCGTCGAGGACGGGCTTGTTGGTGCGGGCGTTGAGGATGCGGATGGTGAGGGTGTGCGGTGGTGGGGTTTGCGCGAAGGTGAGGGTGGGGGCAAGGAGGAAGAGGAGCAACGCGGCCGTGATGCGGAGGTGGGATAGCGTGGCGTGGCGCAGCTTGTTAGCGTGGGCGGGATGCCGCAGTCGCTCTCGGTTGTGTTGGTGCATGTTGTCTTCAGTGTGAAGGGGCGCCGGCCGGCGTTGACCGAGCGGGTGCGGCCGGAGTTGCATAGGTATCTGGCATCGGTTCTGAACGGTTCCGAGAATGTCTGTGTGCGGGTGGGCGGGGTTGCCGACCATGTGCATGTGGCGATGTGCCTGGGACGGACGGAGGCAGTTTCGCGCGTGGTGGAGAGGATGAAAGTTTCGTCGTCGAAGTGGATCAAGACGAAGGGACCGGAGTTTGCGAGGTTCGGATGGCAGCGCGGGTATGCGGCATTTTCGGTTGGGTTGGGTGATCGTGCGGCGCTGGTGCGGTATATCGATGGGCAGGCAGAGCATCATCAGCGGCGCGATTTTCAAGCCGAGATGCGGGCGATGTTTGCGAAGTATGGTGTGCCGTTTGATGAGCGGTTTGTATGGGATTAGGCGTTTAGCGCGGGCCTTCAGCCCGCGGTTTGCGGAGGGTAGCGGACCTGGGGCTTTGCCCCAGGCTAGGGTAGCGCGGGCCTTCAGCCCGCAGGTTGAGGGGAAGGGAGCGGGTATATCGGAGGGCAGGAGGCGCATCATCGCAAGCGGGATTCTCAGGAGGAGATGCGCGGTTTTTTGAGAAGTATCATGTGGCGTTCGATGAGCGGTATGTATGGGACTAGGTGGGCGGTTATGGGGCGGGCCTTCAGCCCTTGAGTTTGTGGTGGGTTGGGGACCTAGGGCTTCGCCCTAGGCTGGTATGGGGGCGCGCCTTTGGCGCTTTGAGTCGTGGTGCGATGTACATACGTGTGCGTCCTAGCTGTAGAGGCGGCGTACAAGCCTGTCTAGCCATGTAATCTTGCGTACGTACAGAGTCAGAACACCATGTTGGAACGGAATTTTGGCTGTGCTGCGCGCATCCAGCGTGTTTATTCTGGTACTTAGAATGTCTCTTACAGGGTAGGTTCCTGGACCTCCACCATGAGCGCAATTCTCATCGCTACACACCTCGTAATCGGACGTAACAGTATGGCCCTTCACTAATGCGGAGACTTCAAGCAATGGAGCTCCATCGGTCGATACGTCGTAGCTTTCGCCACTCCAGCCGACCACAGCTTCTTTATCGACCTTCCAGAACCGTCGCTCGTCAATATGACCCACTTGAACCCCTACGCGCAAACCGCTCAAGGACCTTCCTGTTTTCCCATCGATGATCTTTATGTGCACCGTCTGCGCGCCGGCGCTCAGCGAACTGAAGAATAAGGAGAGAATCAGGGTGCGGCCCATCATTCGTCCTCCGCGGTTTCTAGGAGGGGGTCTTGGTGGGGGCGGCGGACCATTTCGTGTAGGGCGGCTCCGGGGGCGATCATGGGGTAGACGCCGTCTTCTTTTTCTACCTGGAAGTTGATGAGGAAGGGTTTGCCGCTGGTGCGGGATTTTGTGACGGTGGGGGTTACGTTCTGGCGTTCGGAGACGTGGGCGCCTTCGATGCCGTGGGCGGCGGCGAGGAGGACGAAGTCGGGGGAGAGGATGGGGGAGGCGGAGTAGTTTTTGTCGTAGAAGGCCTCCTGCCACTGGCGGACCATGCCCAGGAAGCCGTTGTTGATGACGGCGATGTTGAGGTCGAGGTTTTCCTGGACGACGGTGGAGAGTTCGGCGGCGGTCATCTGGAAGCCGCCGTCGCCGGCGATGACCCAGACGTCTTTTTCGGGGCAGGCGAACTTGGCTCCGATGGCGGCTGGGAGGGCGAAGCCCATGGTTCCGAGGCCGCCGGAGGTGATGAGGGAGCGGGGGGTTTCGTGCTTGAAGTACTGGGCTTCCCACATCTGGTGCTGGCCGACATCGGTAACGATGATGGTTTCTTTTTCGCGGCCGGCGGCGATAGCCTCGCGACCGATGTCGTGGATGACGTGGGCGGCGTAGAGGTGGCCGTTGTCGGGGAGGTTGATGATGTCGCGGACGGCGGCGGTGCCTTTGGAGGCGTTGATTTCGTGGAGCCAGGGGGTGGTGCGGCTGGGATCTGGGGTGGGAGAAGCAGGTCCTTCGCTTCTCCCACCCGGCGAGCCAAAGGCGCTCGCCGGGGACCCCGATTCAGCGAAGGATGACAACTCCTGCCGGGGCTGGGGGGTGACGAGGGGAAGGAGGGTTTGGAGGATTTGTTTGAGGTCGCCGATGAGGGGGACGTCGACTTTGACGTTTTTGTTGATCTCGGAGGGGTCGATGTCGATGTGAATTTTTCTGGCGTTGGGGGCGTAGTGGAGGAGGTTGCCGGTGACGCGGTCGTCGAAGCGCATGCCGAGGGCGAGGAGGAGGTCGGCGGTCTGGATGGCGTGGTTGACCCAGGACTCGCCGTGCATACCCATCATGCCGAGGGAAAGGGGGTGTGCGGCGGGGATGGCGCCGAGGCCGAGGAGGGTGGAGGCGATGGGGATGCCGAGGGCTTCGGCGAAGGCGAGGACTTCCTGTTCGGCGCCGCGGCCGTTGTCGGCCTGGGTGATGCCGTGGCCGGCGAGGATGACGGGACGGGTGGAGGCCTGGATGAGGGCGACGGCGTCGCGGATGGGCTGGGAGTGGGCGAGGAGATCGTGGCCGGCGAGCATCGGGTGGGGGCGCGGGGAACGGGGCTTGGACATGGCGAAGTCGAAGATGGAAGTACCCTGCTGGGCGTCCTTGGTGATGTCGACGAGGACGGGGCCGGGGCGGCCTGTCCCCGCGATCTGGAAGGCGAGGCGGACGGTGGGCGCGATATCTTCGGCGCGGGTGACGAGGAAGTTGTGCTTGGTGATGGGGAGGGTGATGCCGGTGATGTCGACCTCCTGAAAGGCGTCGCTACCCAAGACTTTCGAGCTGACTTGGCCTGTAATCGCGACGACCGGGATGGAGTCGAGCATGGCGGTGGCGAGGCCGGTGACGAGATTGGTGGCGCCGGGGCCGGAGGTGGCCATGCAGACGCCGGTGCGGCCGGAGGCGCGGGCGTAGCCGTCGGCCATGTGGGCGGCACCCTGCTCGTGGCGGACGAGGACGTGGTGGATGGAGGGGAATTTGCGGAGGGCGTCGTAGATGGGGAGGATGGCTCCGCCGGGGTAGCCGAAGACGGTGGTGGTGTTTTCTCCGGCGAGGGTGGCCCAGAGGATTTCGGCTCCGGTGAGTTGGGGGTGGGTGTTGGTGTTTGAATTCGACATGAATGACCCCTTCAGAGTTCGGTTGAATCCAGTTGTGCGCGGCGTCTTGTAAAGCATGCTCTTGATGCGATCAGAAGTGCGACAGTGATCAAGAAAGAGACTGAGACTGGTTTCAGCTTCTCTATGGCGTTCACATGGGATGAAACATCCGGATTTGTTGGGTACGAAGAACCAAATCAATAAGACGGCAAGGAAGGACGGAACTGATAGCACACCTAGAGACCATTCGATGACGCGCCAACGTCTTGCGGTCCTTTGCCACGAACTCTTAGGCGTGTTCGAGAGTGCTTGTCCCAGAGACTAAAACCCGAGGTTGACCTAGGCCTTGGCCTAGGCTGCCATGTTTCGCGCCTTTGGCGTTCTGTTGGGCTGGAAGAGTTTGTGAGAATGCCGGGCTACCTTGGTGGGATGGGTGGGTTGGTGGAGTGGAGTTAGACTTGCGGGGTGCCGCAGACGCTTAGCTTCAATCTGGTGCATGTTGTTTTCAGTACGAAGGAACGGCGGTCCTTGGTTCGCGAAGAGCTTGCGCCTGGATTGCACGCGTATCTTGCCGGGACAGCGCGTCGGTTGGAGTGCGAGTGTTTTCGCGCGGGTGGCGTAGAAGATCATGTGCACCTTGCGATGCGGCTGGCGGGGACGCGGGCGGCGGCGAAGGTGGTGTCGGAGTTGAAGACGGCATCTTCCGTGTGGATGAAGGGGCAGGGGATTGCGGGATTTGCGTGGCAGCGTGGGTATGGGTTGTTTTCTGTTGGACCGGCGGATCTTGGCGCGCTGGTGCGGTATATCGACGGGCAGAAGGCGCACCATGCCAAGCGGAGTTTCGAGCAGGAGATACGCGGATTTTGCGAGAAGTATCATGTGCCGTTCGATGAGCGTTACGTTTGGGACTAGCGGTGGTCGATGTGTCGGGCCTTCAGCCCTCTGTCACTTGTTCGCCCTGTACCTAGGCCTTCGGCCTAGGCTGTTATGTGGCGCGCCTTTGGCGCTCATTGCCCGAGGGCTGGATGTGTGGGTCAGCGTTAGGTGGTGGTGGCGCCTTCGCTAGCGCTGCTTACGGAGTTGGCGTATTTGGCGAAGACGCCTCGCTTGTAGCGTGGGGGTGGGGGTTGGAAGTTGGCGAGGCGGGCGGTGATTTCTTGTTCGGGGAGGTTGAGGGTTAGGGTGCGTGCGGGGATGTCGAAGGTGACCGTGTCGCCTTCCTGGACGGCGGCGATGGGGCCGCCGAGTTGAGCTTCGGGGGCGACGTGGCCGGCCATGAGGCCGCGGGTGGCTCCGGAGAAGCGGCCGTCGGTTAACAGCGCCACTGTCTCCGACAGTTGCGGGATTCCTTTGATGGCGGCGGTGACGGCTAGCATTTCGCGCATGCCGGGGCCTCCTCGGGGGCCTTCGTAGCGGATGACGAGGACGTCTCCGGGGTTGATCTGGCCTGATTCTACGGCGGCGTGGCAGGTGTCTTCGGAGTTGAAGACGCGGGCGGGGCCGGTGTGGTGGAGGCGCTCGTGGCCGGCGACTTTGATGACGCAGCCTTCGGGGGCGAGGTTGCCTTTCATGATGACTAGGCCGCCGGTGGGTTTGAGAGGGGCGGACCAGGTGCGGATGACGGGCTGGTTGGGGGTTTCGGTGGCGGCGCGGGCCTCTTCGTGCATGGATTTGCCGGAGACGGTGGGGGTGTCGTGGAGGGCTTCGCGCTCGAGGAGTCGGTGGGCGAGGACGCGGGAGCCGCCGGCGTCCTGGTAGTCCTTGGCGACGTATTTGCCGCCGGGGGAGAGGTCGCAGATGAAGGGGGTCTGTTCGGAGATGCGGTCGAAGTCGGCCATTTCGAGGGGGATCGAGAGCTCGCGGGCGATGGCGATGAGGTGGAGGACGGCATTGGTTGAACCACCAGAGGCGCAGACGGCGGCGATGGCGTTTTCGAGGGCTTGGCGGGTGAGGATCTGGCGGGGGGTGAGGCCGGATCGGCAGAGGTCCATGACGAGGCGGCCGGCGGCGCGGGAGGCCTCGTGTTTTTCGGACGACATGGCGGGGACGCCGGTGAGGTGCATGGGGGAGATGCCGAGGAACTCGCCGGCCATGGCCATGGTGTTGGCGGTGAACTGTCCGCCGCAGGCTCCGGGGCCGGGGCAGGCGGCGGCTTCGAGGTCTTCCAGCTGCTGGTCACTTATCGTTCCCGCCGCGTGGGCGCCCATGCCTTCGAAGACGTTGAGGATGGTGATGTCGATGAGGCGGCTTTGCGGTGGGTTCGCGCCCGTGCCCGCGGCACTCGCGCTTGAAGAAGCAGGTCCTCCCGCTTCGCGGAAGGATGACAAGGGTGGTGGGGGGAGGGGCTTGCCGTCGGGGCCGACGCGGATCTGGCCGGGGGCGATGGAGCCGCCGTAGAGCATGAGGCCGGGGATGTCGAGGCGGGCGAGAGCCATGATGGAGGCGGGCATGTTTTTGTCGCAGCCCGCGATGCAGACGAGGCCGTCGAAGGAGTTTCCGCGGGCGACGAGCTCGATGGAGTCGGCGATGACTTCGCGCGAGATGAGCGAAGCTTTCATGCCTTCGGTGCCCATGGTGATGCCGTCGGAGATGGTGACGGTGTTGAACTCCATGGGGGTTCCGCCGGCTTCGCGGATGCCCTGCTTGACGGCGGCGGCGACGTCGCGGAGGTGGAAGTTGCAGGGGCCGATCTCGGTCCAGGTGTTGGCGATGCCGATGATGGGTTTGCCGAGGTCTTCCTTGGAGAAGCCGACGCCGCGGAGGTAGGAGCGGGCGGCGGCGCGGGAGGGGCCTTCGGTGAGGACGTTGCTGTGGATCTTGCCGGGGGTGTGGGGTGTGGTCATTTGGCTGAGGCTCTCTGGAGACGTTTGCGGGTTGCGGTGGAGAAGACGGCGATGGCGCAGGTGGGATAGAGGATGAGGTCGAGGATGGCGTGTGCGGCGTCGGGCGGGTAGTGGTGGCCGATGACGGGAAGCAGCTGGGTGTGCGACTGGTAGAAGCTATAGCGTCCGGCGTTCTGCGGGAGGTCGCGGAGGTAGGGGAGCCACCAGTCGAAGAAGTGGACGACGACCCAAAGGGAGAGGAGCACGCAGGCGGTGATCATGCCGGGCGCGGAGGCGCGGGCGAAGCTCCACAGGAACCAGAGGAGGAGCGCTCCGATGACGAGGTCGGGGTAGAACTGGTCGTTGCTGACGGGAAAGCGGAACTGGCCGTTCCAGCGGCCAAGCGGAGCCCAGCGGAAGACCTCGTAGTAGAGGAAGAGGAGGCCGAGGGCGATGGCGGCGAGTTGGCGAGGGCTGGGCATGGTTTGGCTTTGGGCGGTCAATGGAGGGGAAAGCCGTGGGTGACGCGGGATTTGTTGTTGGGTGGCTGCGCCTGGGTGAGGGCGGCGAAGTCGGCGACGAGGGTGGCGACGGTCTCGTCGAGATTTTTGTTGCGGTTGGATTGGAAGACGGCGTAGTTGGTGCGTTCGGTGAGCGACCAGAGGATGATGCGGGTGTGGGGGTCGATGAGGACGACGCGGAACTGGCGGACGGAGCGGCGGGAGTCGTTGCTGGCGACGGACTGGCCGAGGTCGATCTCGTAGTGGAGCTCCAGGACGAGGTCGGCTTCGCTGGGATCGGCGACGAGCTGGTAGCGGCCGAGCTGGCTGACGCCTCCGTAGAAGTTGTTGTAGGCGCGGAGGCAGTCGGCGTTTTCCTGGTCGCCGGCGTTGCCGAGGAAGAGCTTGTGGGCGGAGGTGAGGGCGGCGGGGAGCGGGGCGGGGGGCGGGTCTTGTGCGTGGGTGCATGGCGTAGTCACGAGGAGCAACGCCATCGAGACCACCATCACGGCCAGCACGTTTCGTCTATTCACCATCGTAGAACCTTTCGCGGAGCATGTGTCGGGCTTTCAGCCCTCCGTCTCTCTCCTGCGGTTGTACCTAGGGCTTCCTGCCCCAGCGGGCGAGCCCGCCGGGAACCCCGTCCGCCCTAGGCTGTTATGTTGCGCGCCTTCAGCGCTCTTTGCGGCGGACTGGAGTGCGAGTCCGCCGCCGGTTGGTGTCTATGCGGATGTACCGGCCTTGGGGGTGAGCCAGAACTCGGTGTCGTGGTGGTGCTCGTAGCGGTCGAGGTCGGCGGTGTGGCGGAGGGTGAGGCCGATGTCGTCGAGGCCGTTGAGGAGGCAGTATTTGCGGAAGGGGTCGATGTCGAAGTGGGCGTGGAAGCCGAGTTCGTCGGTAACGGTTTGTTCGGTGAGGTTGATGGTGATGCGGTGTTGCGGGTTGGCGGTGGAGCGGGCGAGGAGGGTCTGGGTCTCTTCTTCGGTGAGGCGGGCGAGGATGATGCCGTTTTTGCCGGCGTTGGAGTAGAAGATATCGGCGAAGGTGGGGGCGATGACGGCGCGGAAGCCGAACTGGTTGATGGCCCAGGCGGCGTGCTCGCGGGAGGAGCCGCAGCCGAAGTTGCGTTCGGCGATGAGGATTTGGGCCTGGCCGTCGCGGTACTCGGGGCGGTTGAGGACGAAGTCGGGGTCTTCCTGGCCCACCTGCTCTTTGCCGACGCCGGGGCCTTCCTGGATGCGGCGCCAGTCGAAGAAGAGGAAGTCGCCGTAGCCGGTGCGCTCGATGCGTTTGAGGAACTGCTTGGGGATGATCTGGTCGGTGTCGATGTTGGGCAGGGGGAGGGGGGCGGCGGTGGAGGTGAGGACGTCGATGGGTTGCACGAGGCTAGCTCCTAGCTTTTAGCTTGAGGCTTATGGTTTGTTTTGCGGGCTGGTGAGGTGAGTCGGGCGTTTAGCGCGGGCCTTCAGCCCGCATAGGTCTTACTCGCGTGTGACCTAGGCCTTCGGCCTAGGCTAGGTTAGAACGCGCCTTCAGCGCGTTGAATCTATGCTTCACGGGCTAAGGGCTAAGGGCTAAGGGCTAAGGGCTAAGGGCTAAGGGCTAAGGGCTAAGGGCTAAGGGCTAAGGGCTAAGGGCTAAGGGCTAAGGGCTAAGGGCTAAGGCTACGGGTAAGCGGTAAGGGCTGAGAGCTCAAGGCTGAGGGCTGAGGGCTGGCTCTTTGTTCCAGGTGCGGATGTCGGTGAAGTGGCCGGTGATGGCGGCGGCGGCGGCCATTTGGGGGCTGACGAGGTGGGTTCGGCCGCCGCGGCCCTGGCGGCCTTCGAAGTTGCGGTTGGAGGTGGAGGCGCAGCGCTCGCCGGGTTGGAGGATGTCGGGGTTCATGCCGAGGCACATGGAGCAGCCGGGCTCGCGCCAGTCGAAGCCGGCCTCGGTGAAGATGCGGTCGAGGCCTTCGAGTTCGGCCTGGCGTTTGACGCTTTGGGAGCCGGGGACGACCAGGGCGCGGACGGTGGTGGCGACGTGGTGGCCGCGGACGACGTGGGCGGCGGCGCGGAGGTCTTCGATGCGGGCGTTGGTGCAGGAGCCGAGGAAGACGGCGTCGATTTTGATCTCGGTGATGGGCACACCGGGTTGGAGGTCCATGTATTCGAGGGCGCGGGTGAAGGACTTGCGGTCGGCCTCGGTGAGGGCGTCTTCGGGGCTGGGGACGCGGGACTCGATGGAGGTGACCATGCCGGGGGAGGTGCCCCAGGTGACGCGGGGGGCGAGGGTGGCGGCGTCGATGGTGAGCTCGCGGTCGAAGTTGGCTCCGGGGTCGGTGGTGAGTTGAGACCAGTGTTGGACGGCTTGGGTCCAGAGTTCAGGGTTGGGTGAGCCGTCCGCATTGCGCGGAGAGAAGCGCTTGTCTTCGAGATATTGAAAGGTGGTTTCGTCGGGGGCGATCATGCCGGCGCGGGCACCGGCTTCGATGCTCATGTTGCAGACGGTCATACGGCCTTCCATGGAGAGGGCGCGGATGGCGGAGCCGGCGTATTCGACGACGTGGCCGGTGGCTCCGTCGGTGCCGATGCGGCCGATGATGTCGAGGACGATGTCTTTCGCGGTGACGCCGAAGGGGAGGTCGCCTTCGACGTTGATGCGGAAGGTCCTGGGTTTGTCCTGGGGGAGGGTCTGGGTGGCGAGGACGTGCTCGACCTCGGAGGTGCCGATGCCGAAGGCGAGGGCACCGAAGGCTCCGTGGGTGGAGGTGTGGGAGTCGCCGCAGACGATGGTCATGCCGGGCTTGGTGAGGCCGAGTTCGGGGCCGATGATGTGGACGATGCCCTGGTTGGGGGACTGGACGTCGTAGAGCTCGATGGCGAAGTCGTGGCAGTTGCGGCGGAGGGCGTCGACCTGTTTCGAGGCGATCTGGTCGGCGATGAGGAGGCGGTCCTGGACGGAGGTTGTGGGGACGTTGTGGTCGACGGTGGCGACGGTGCGGTCGGGGCGGCGGACCGGGCGGTTGGCGAGGCGGAGGCCTTCAAAGGCCTGGGGGGAGGTGACCTCGTGGACGAGGTGGAGGTCGATGTAGAGCAGGGAGGGCTCGTTGGCGGGTTCGGCGACGAGGTGAGCCTGCCAGACCTTTTCGAACATGGTGCGGGGGGCCGGGGTGGCGGAGATCGGTGCGGTTTCGGGTGTGATTGCGTTCGCGGTCATGGGTTTGCCTTGGGTGCTGTTTGAGCGGGTGTTGCCTGGGGAGTGGACGTTGGGGAGGCGGTGGTGGTTTCGGCGGGGAGGTCGTTGTGGGCGCCGACAGCGGAGGGCGAGAGGGTGTGGGGGGCGCCGTCGGGGTCGACGAGGAAGACGCGGGTGATGTTTTGGAGGTCGTCGGAGCCGAAGGAGGGAGTGGAGGTCCAGCGGGCGATGGAGCGGGTGAGCGCGGCGGGGATGCGGGCGGGGTCGAGGGGCTGGTTGGGGAAGATCCAGAGGGTGTAGCTGGAGCTCTTGTCGTCGGTGGCCCGATTGTCGCTGATCCAGTCGATGGCGGCGAAGACGACGAGGGGCTGGGGGAGGGCGGTGTCGATCCAGAGGAGGCCGCGGTTGGGGCAGAAGTGGGCGACGCAGGCATCGGCGTTGAGGTAGCGGCGGGCGTCGAGGACGACGCGGCCTGGGGGACCGGCGAGGAAGTCGAAGGCGGCGTCGGCGAGGGGCTTGCCCGGACCACCGGGGGGGCCCCAGAAGGTCTGGGGGGCGGTGAGGTTTTGCCTGAGGAAGGGCTTGAAGCGGGGGTCCTGGACGAGCCTGTTTTCGTCGCCGTCGGGGGTTGGCCGGGTGTACTCGGCCAGCCAGGAGATATCGTCGGCGGGGTGGCGGCGGTGGATGTTGACCTGCGGGGAGTGGATCTGGGCTGGAGCTGCGGCTGCGAGGAGCAGGAGGGCGGCGATGGCGAGATGGAGGGGGTGGCGCATGGGTGGTTGGGTGCAGAGAAGCAGGTTCCACGGCAAGTGCAACAGCCAATAGAGGGGTCCGTCACTTCGTTTACGATGACGGCAAACTGTATCGTTCAGGATCACGAACGCGGTGGCGAACGTGACGGCGGAGGTTAGACGGCGTGCATGGCTTGGCGGCGGTCGATGGATTCGGCCAGAGCCTGGTGGACGAGGCGGCCCATCTGTTTGGTGGTGACGGTGGCGCCGGAGTTGCCGCGGGCGATGTCGGCGGTGCGGTGGCCGGCGGTGAGGACGTGGTTGACGGCGGCTTCGATGGCCTGGGCGTCAGGCTCGAGGCGGGCGGAGTGGCGAAGGATCATGGCGGCGGTGAGGATGGCTCCGAGGGGGTTGGCCTTTCCCGTGCCCGCGATGTCTGGGGCCGATCCATGGACGGGCTCGTAGAGGTTGACCTCGCCGCCGATGGTGGCGGAGGGAAGGAGGCCGAGCGAGCCGGTGATGACGGCGGCTTCGTCGGAGAGGATGTCGCCGAAGAGGTTTTCGGTGAGGACGACGTCGAAGTTGCGGGGGGTGTTCATGAGGTGCATGGCCATGGAGTCGACGAACTGGTGGTCTAAATTGACGCCTGGATACTCGCTGGCTAGTTCAGAGACGGTGGCGCGCCAGAGCTGGGAGACCTCGAGGACGTTGGCCTTGTCGACGGAGGTGAGCTTGCCGCGACGCTGCGCGGCGAGCTCGAAGGCGATGCGGGCGACGCGGACGATCTCCGCGCGGGTGTAGCGCATGGTGTTGATGGCTTCGCCGCCGCCGGGGGCGTCGGTGTCGCGGTTCCACCAGCGGGGTGTGCCGAAGTAGAGGCCGCCGAGGAGCTCGCGGACGAAGAGGATGTCGGCTCCGTCGGTGACCTCGGGCTTGAGGGGCGAGCTGCCGGCGAGGGCGGGGTAGGCGACGGAGGGGCGGAGGTTGGCGAAGCCGCCGAGCTCCTTGCGGATGCGGAGGAGGCCTGCCTCGGGGCGCTTTTCGGGGGGGAGCGCGTTGAATTTGTTATCGCCGACGGCTCCGAGGAGGACGGCGTCGGAGGAGAGGGCGAGGTCGAGGGTGGCGTCGGGGAGGGGGCTGCCGGTTTCGGTGATGGCGATGCCGCCGATGAGGGCTTCGGTGAAGGTGAAGGTATGGCCGCCGAGCTCGCCGACAGCTTTGAGGATGTTGACGGCTTCGGCGGTGACCTCGGGGCCGATCCCGTCGCCGGGAAGGATTGCGATGTTCAGGTGCATGGAGGGGTCCTCACGGGAGAGAGAAAGATGTGAAGCAGAGAAAAACAGGAAGGACAGAAGACAGGAAGACAGGAAACAGGAAAGACAGGAAACAGGAAAGACAGAAAAACAGGAGAGACAGAAAACAGGGAAACAAAATAGAGAAAAGAAAACAAGAAGCAGGGGAGCAGGACAGCTTAGTGGGTGGTTACGGGTGCGTCCTTGTGCTGCAGGAGGGCGAGGAGGTCCTGGTCGTAGATGAGTTTTTTACGGTCGGCGAGTTCGGTGAAGCGTGCGTAGACCTCGTCGAGTTGATCGCGGGTGAGGGTGTGGCCCAGGTTGGCGAGGCGGTCGGCGAGGGCTCGGCGGCCGGAGTGTTTGCCGAGGACGATGTTGGTAGCGCCGGCGCCGACGCTTTCGGGGGTCATGATCTCGTAGGTGAGGGGGTTGGCGAGCATGCCGTGCTGGTGGATGCCGGACTCGTGGGCGAAGGCGTTGGCGCCAACGACGGCCTTGTTGGGGGAGCAGCCGAAGGAGATGGATTCGGCGAGGATCTGGCTGGTGGGGTAGAGGCGATCGAGCTTGAGGTGATGGGTGTAGGGGAAGCGGTCGGGGCGGACGAGGAGGGCGGCGGCGATCTCTTCAAGGGCGGCGTTGCCGGCGCGCTCGCCGATGCCGTTGATGGTGCACTCAATCTGGCGCGCGCCGCCTTCGACGCCGGCGAGGGTGTTGGCGACGGCCATGCCGAGGTCGTTGTGGCAGTGGGTGGAGAGGACGACCGAATCGATGCCCGGAACGGAGCGCTTGACGAGCTGGAAGAGGTCGCGGTACTCGTCGGGGGTGGTGTAGCCGACAGTGTCGGGGATGTTGATGGTGGTGGCTCCCGCGTTGACCGCGACGGCGATCATTTTGAGGAGGAAGGCGGGGTCGGAGCGGGTGCCGTCTTCGGTGGAGAACTCGACGTCGTCGACGAAGGTGCAGGCGAGTTGGACGGCGTCCGCGACCTGATCGAGGGCCTCGGCGCGGGTGATTTTGAGCTTGGCGGAGAGGTGGAGGTCGGAGGAGGCGAGGAAGACGTGGATGCGGGAGCTCGCGGCGGGTTCGACGGCGCGGGCGGCGGCTTCGATGTCTTCGCGCCTGGATCGGGCGAGGGAGGCGATGCGGGGGCCGCGGACCTCGCGGGCGATCTCGCGGATGGACTCGGCGTCGCCGTGGGAGGCGATGGCGAAGCCGGCCTCGAGGATGTCGACGCCGAGGTCGGCGAGGGCGTGGGCCATGCGGAGCTTTTCGTGGCGGTGCATGGTGCAGCCGGGGGATTGCTCGCCGTCGCGGAGGGTGGTGTCGAAGAAGACGATCTGGTTTGTGGGAAGAGCCATCGCGATAACTTTACGCCTTTCGCTGGAGAGAAGAATAACGCAGCCTTATGCTGACAGGTACTACTATTATTGCTGCTAATCGACGCATTCGAGGTGGGGAGGAGGAAAGACGGCGCAAGAAGCGAAAGCAGAGGAGCGAGAGGAAAAAACGAAACAAGGGAGAGGGGATAAGGCGAGTGCGGGAGCGGCGATGGACCTGATGCAGTTGGAGACGTTTCTGGCGGTGGCGGAGGAGCGGAGTTTTTCGCGGGCGGCGGCGCGGCTTCATCGAACCCAGCCGGCGGTGAGCCAAGCGATTGCGAAGCTGGAGACGGAGCTGGGTGAGGTGCTGATCGAGCGCTCGACGAGGGACGCCTCGTTGACGGCGGCGGGCGAGGTTTTGCGGGAGTATGCGGCCAAGCTGCTGAACCTGCGGATGGAGGCGGCGACGGCTTTGGGCGAGCTGCGGGAGCTGCACCAGGGGCGGCTGAACATAGCGGCGAACGAGTACACGTGCCTGTACCTGCTGCCGCTGCTCCACGAGTACCGGAAGCAGCATCCGCGGATCAAGATCGCGGTGCAACGGGCGCTGGCGAGCAAGATCTCGGACGAGGTGCTGCTCCATACGGTGGAGCTGGGAGTGATCTCGTTTCGGCCGGAAGATACGCAGCTGGCCTCGACGGTGGTGTACCGGGACGAGCTGGCGTTTGTGGTGAATCCGGCGCACCCGTTTGCGCGGGCGGGGAAGGTCTCGATCCGGCAGCTGCGGGCGCAGAACTTTGTGGCGCATAATATCCCGTCGCCGCAGCGGCAGAGGGTGATCCAGGCGTTTCGGCGGCACAAGACGCCGCTGGAGATGGGGGTGGAGCTGCCGTCGCTGGAGGCGATCAAGCGGTTTGTGGAGATGGGCAACGGGGTGGCCCTGGTGCCGGGGCTGACGGTGCGGCCGGAGCTGAAGGCGGGAACGCTGGTGCGGGTGGAGGTGGCGGAGCTCGAGATGGCGCGGCGGCTGCGGCTGGTGTACCGGAGGCAGGCGACGCTGTCGCATGCGGCGCTGGCGTTCTTGAAGGTGGTGGAGGCGTACGCCGTGCTGCATGGGGATCCGTTCTGCTATGTGCGGGAGCGCGAGGGTTAGGCGCGAGCGAGGAGCGGGCTGGGCAAGTACGGGGAGCGGCTGCGGGAGATTGGGGCGCGCGAGCGAAACATTCCTAAGCAGAAGCGGTTTGAGCAGGTAGGAGTTCGCCGGCGGGACTGGTGGACGAAGGAGAGACACGATGGCTGCACAGTTTGGGATGTTTGGACGAGGAGTGGCCGCGGCAGCGGTTTTGAGCCTGGCGATGGGCGGGATGGTAGCTGTGGCGCAGGAGAGTGGCGCACCGGCAACGACGCAGCAGGACGGGGGAGGGCGGCCGCATCCGGGTGAGGCGCATGGACGCGGCGGGCCGGAGCGGCAGGTGGAGATGCTGACGAAGCGGCTGGACTTGACGCCGGACCAGGTGACGCAGGTGAAGGCGATCGAGGAGGATGCGAAGACGCAGGCGCAGGGGCTTCGATCGGACACGGCGATCTCGCAAGAGGACCGGCACGCGAAGATGCGGAGCATCCACGAGGCGGCAATGGTGAAGGTCCGGGCGGTGCTGAACGACGAGCAGAGGGCGAAGCTGGACGCGATGGTGGCCCAGCATCGCGAGCATGGGCAGCACGGCGAAGGGAGTGCGCCGCAGCCTCCGCCGGCGTAGAGGGTGCAGGGACTATGGCGGGAGAGGGTGACTGGCGACGGTGACTGGGGATGGGCCGGGGATGACCTCCGGCCCGTTCTGCGTGAGGCGGGCGAACGGCTGGCTCGGCGGTGTGCGGGTACAATAGATCAAACGATGCCGTGCTTTGCTCCCATGGTTCCGAGGATGTTTTTCGGCAGGTTTGCGGGGCCGCGGAGGAACCACAAGAGGTGTACCAAAGAATGATGAAGACGATGGTTATGGGTGTGCTGATGGCTTCAGCCGCCGCCGGCGTAGCGCAGGAGAGCCGGATGGATGCGAGCGCGAGCGTTACGACCGTGATCACGCCGCAGGTAAACTCGAACGGAATTCAGGTAAACGCGACGAAGCCGAAGCCGGTTGGCTTTTTGGGCAGCTACCGTTACATGCTGACACCCCGAAGCGCGCTCGAGGCGAACTACACGTTTTCACAGAACACGTTCAAATACAACACGAACTTTCAGCCGAATATCCGGATTCACACACGCCAGCAGGAGATCTCGGTGGCGTACGTGTATAGCTTGAACTTCCGGAACTTCAGTCCGTTTGCTGAAGGGGGTGTCGGTGCGCTGATCTTTTCGCCGCTGCGGGACTTTCAGACGAACCAGTTTTCGACCAGGCGAAACACGAATCTGGGCGGGTTGTTTGGGGTGGGGGTCGCCTATGAGCTGAGCCCGAGTTTTGACATTCGGGCGGAGTATCGGGGCTTCGTCACCAAAGTTCCCGATTTCGGTCTGCCCGGGGACATCATCCGGACGAACCGGTACACGGTGTTTATGACCCCGGCGATCGGGGTTGCGTACCACTTCTGAGGTTTAGCAGGTGTGCGGAAAGGCCTCGGCGATTGCCGAGGCCTTTGTGTTGCTTCGAAGTCTGGACAGGGTCGCTAACGCTTAGCGGAAGTGGTAGGCGGCTCCGAAGGAGAAGAGCTCCGGGGTGAGGCCGTTGGCGGGGCCGGTCTCGATGCCGCGAAAGCCGGGCCACTTCTGGTACTCGAAGTCGGCTCTCACGTAGAGCCATGGCCTGAGCTTGATGTCGGTTCCGACGCCGCCGGCGTACAGGTTGTAAGCGAGGTTGGAGCGGGCGACGTTCTGCGGGGCGGGCGGGGGATTGGCGGGGTAGTTGAAGACGCCGCGGCCGAACATGACCTTGACATAAGGGACAAAGGGACCGTAGGTGCGGAAGTAACGAGGTCCGATCTCGTAGGTTTTCTCGTAAAGGGGGGAGTCGGGGGCGGAGACCTTGTGGAAGTTTGCTTCGACCCCGAAGTGCCGGCTGAAGTCGAAGTCTCCGTAGATGTTGAAGCCTTTGAAACGCTTTCCGTAGTCGGATACGGCTGTGGTGTAGCCGGCGCCGACGAGCAGGTCTCCGGAACGCGAAGCGGTGGGCGTCGCCTGGGCGAAGAGGCGGGGCGCACCGACGAGAAGTGTGAGCAGGATGAGGATCCTTGTTAGCACGAGCGTCTCCCTGAGATGGCTGCTGCAATCCTGTATCGGCTGGCCGGATGGCGTAAAGGTCGATGGGGTGTCGGAAGCCGGTGAAGGCACTCCGTTCAGGATATCGGAAGTCAGGCCGGAAGTTTATATTTTTGAGTGGGTTAAGTGTGATTGGAGGGAGGCAATTTCCGGGCCAATGTGTCGGTGGTGGACATGCCCCGGGGTCAATAGCCGGTCAACTTTTGACAAGAAAATGGTCTCCTTCCCTGTGGGAACGAGACCATTATGCTTTGGGACTGTTGGGTGGAGATGCCCGGGCGAGTGGGAGGTGCTCCCTCATCCGTGCCGGTTACTGCTGGGGCGGGGTTGCGGGCTGCGCCGGCGGGGCGGCGGTCGTGTCGGCTGCCGGGGCAGTGGCCGCGGTCGCGGGTGTGGTTGCGTCGGCGGCGGGGGCTGCTGCCGTGGGGGTCTGGGTGGCTGGGGCCGCTGCCGGATCGACAGGGGGCTTGTAGTAGCCGAGCTTCAGGTAGACAGGCTCGACCTCGAACGGCATCTTGTCGGCGGCGCTGAGCAGGGGTTCGAAGGCGGAGTGCATGGTGATGACCTGGTCGGTCCAGGGATCGAAACGGAGGAAGCTCGAGAGCGGCATGGCCGCCTGCTGTTTGAGATCCTTCATATCGAGCTTTGGTCCCTTGCTGACCAGTGCCTGCATCCAGAAGGTGGAGTCGTTGTCGCTCTTGACGAGGCCGTCGCCGAGCATGGGCTCGTTGAGGGCCTTGAGGGACTTGACCCGGGTCTGGAGCTGCTGGAGGTAGAGGCCGAAGTACTGTTGGCCGGGCTCGAGCTCCTTTGCGCCGAGCAGCTCGATGGCTTTTTTGGCGGCTGCCGTGTTGTCGGCGTCCGTGTGGTGCATGGGGATGCGATTGAAGACGGAGTTGGTGGGAAAGAGAAGGCGGTCGTTGAAGGCGTATTTGGTGTCGAGCCGATGGCCAAGGATGATGTGGGCGAGCTGGAAGGCGAGGATGGCGTTGAGGTTGCCCATCTGCTGGGCGCCATCCTGGGTGACGACACCGGTGGTGTCGAGGAGGCTCTTGGAAAGGATGATGGTGTTGCCGATGGCGGAGGACTCGAGAGGCTCGGTAAGGAGGGTGCGGCAGCGAACCGGGCGCGAAAGGGTGATGTTGTTGTAGGCGAGGATATTTCCGGCGAGGGCTTCGAGGGTCTTGTCGAACTCGCTGGGGGCGTCGAGGAGGCCGGCCTGGAAGAGGCGCTCGACAACGTTGTCCTCGGCCTGCTGGACCCAGGCGCGCTGGGCGCCGAGGGGGCTGACATCCTGCGCGTCATTGGAGACGTCGGTGGCGCCGACGACGTCCATGGAGGTGTTCTCGGACTCAGGCGGCGGGACCTTGAGGACGTATCCCCAGACGTGGTTGATGGCCTTGAATTTGAGGGTGCGCGACGGGCTTCTGGGATCGCTCTCTTCGACATAGAAGGAGGTGGGCAGCCAGAGGTTGGGTTGGACGTTGGTGCGCCAGCTGTCGAAGTGATAGAACTCACGGATGGCCTCTTCGGAGCCGGCGAAGTCGCCGTTGAAGCGGACGACGTTGCCGCCGCGGGTTTCGATCCAGATACGTCCGAAGAAGCGGCCGGTGGTGCTTCCGCCGAGCGAGAGTTTGCCCTTGGTGGGGAGGGGAGTGACGTCAAAGACCGCGGTTGGGGTGCTGCCGAGAAAGTCGTTGCGGACGTAGCTGAAGACATAGTGCTGGCGATCGAAGTTATTGGAGTCCATGAGCAACATCTGGACGAAGCCGGACTCGTGGAAGTTTAGGTGCAGGCTGTTGCCGAGGCCGGTGATGTAGGAGGCGGAGTGCTTGAAACGGCCGAGGCCGAACCTGCCGCCGCTTTGGGTGCCGTGGGCGGTGTCTTCGTTGACCTGGTAGGCATTGTCGCCGATGATTTTGGAGAACTGGACGCGGCCGAGGAAGTGCTGATCGGACTCGGGGACCTGGCTCAGGAGCGGATCAGGGCGCATGTTCTGGATATAGGTTTCGACGAGCGGAGCCCGATCCTTGACCGTCTTGACGACCTCTTTTTCACGCCCGATGGACTTGTCGATGAGGGCGTTCTGGCTGGCCGTGAGTTTGCGCGAGGGGAGTGCGCTATCCTCAACCTTCTTTTTCTTACCCAGCAGAGGGATGCTGGCCGCACCTGCAGGAAGGGTAGCGAGGGCGAAGGTTGCCAGCGCCAGACCGGCGATATGGGATTTCCGGAAGATCATGATTACGGCTCCTGCGCTGAATCTTTGGATACAGCGTATGTGACTGATGCTACTTTATTTGTAAGCGGCCGGACAAAGTCTAACCGGCGAGCTGGAAGGCTACGTTGACGACCCCTTCCCAATCGATGGGGAGGCCGGAGGCGTCAGTGGCGGGCTGAAATCGGGTTGCCTGGACTGCGGCGCGGGCGGACTCGTCGAGACCGTGGCCGAGACCGCTGGTGACGCCGAGGACCTGGACGCTGCCGGAAGAGGAGACGCGCAGACGGACAGAGACGGTTCCCTCGAGGTGGAGCTTGACGGCTTCGTCGGTGTATTGAGGGTGAGGTTTGAAGAGAACCTTGGGGCCAGTCCGGGCGACGTTGGAGGTGGGGGCCTGGGACTTGGGCACGGGTGGCGGCTGATTCTGCCCGAGGTTGACTGGACCGGCGACCTTGCCGGTGGAGTTAAGCGGACCGGTGCCGCCGACGACGCCGAGCTTGACGCCCTGGACCGCGTGGGTTCCGTTGCCGGCCATGTTGGTGCCGGTGGGCGAGCCGTTGCCGAGCGAGACCTTGGTGGCGCCCATGCCGGTGTTCGAGGCTGGCATGCCGGCCGCGCCACGGTTGCCAAGATTGATGGCAGAGGTGGCGGGACGATTTGAGGGAGCTATGGGATTGTCCGGGTGACCGAGGGCGACTGCGGATGGGTGGTTATTGGCCATCACGGATGCGGGCGCGGCCTGACCGAGGTTGACGACCTTGGGCGCCGGAGGTGGCGTCACGAGCTTGGGAGGGGCGGGCGCGATGACCGGGGTCGGCTGGGTCATCTTGATCTCAGGCGGCTTGGGGAGGTCGGGAAGCTTGACCTCGGCGACCTTAATCTTGGGCGGATCGATCTTGATTTTGGGTGTGGGCGGAAGCGGCTTGGGGAGGATCTTGGGCTTCTCGGGCTCGAGCGGCTTGATGGGGATGGGCTCGGTGAGGGTGGTGAGCTTGACCCGGTGGTCCATGGTCTTCTTAGCGGCGGCGCCGATGATGATGACGACGAGCGCGATGATGATATTGAGCGAGATGGAGGTGAACAGCGACGCTTTGCTCTGCTGACCGTCGTTGAGCACACCGAAGTGAGCGAACTGCATGCTTTTTTGTGAGGCGGGATCTTCACTGCGAAGCGGCTTTGGCATAATGAGGTTTCCTTGAGGTGCCCCGTCTTGGGAGAGGCGAATGTGCACCGGCTCCTCGGAAGGCGGAACGAGTGCGATCAGGGAGGCTAAGGACCAGACTCCGAAAGGTGGTTCAAGGTGCAGACCGAGCTGGTATGGAGCTTGCTAGCTACTGCGCCACCAGTCTCTAAGGATATAGAAAGAGACGGGGGGAGCCTTGAAAAAGGTTGGTGCCGGGAGCAAGTCTTGCAAACGATTCCTAGGTACCTGACGATATCCTGTCCTCGCCAAAAGCGGATCAACGTGCAATCAGTGTGCCGTAGGCGGTCGGGCTTGACACTGGTACTTTGGTGGTAGCGGTGCTTACGAGGGGACACATGAAGGTTCTGATTACAGGTGGAGCGGGGTATATCGGCGGCACGGTTTCGCGTCTGCTGCTGGCGCAAGGCCATGATGTGACGGTATTTGACAACTTTTGCCATGCGAAGGAGAGCGCGGTCGCTGACGGTGTGACGCTGGTCAAGGGGGAGCTTGCGGATCGCGATCTGATCGAGGGGACGCTACGAGGGAACGCCTTCGATGGTGTGATGCATTTCGCGGCGCTGATTGAGGCAGGCGAGAGCATGAAGTGTCCGGAGGCTTACTTTCGTAACAATTCCGCGACGACGCTGACGCTGCTGGAAGCGATGCTGGCTACGGGGCACAACAAGCTGGTGTTCAGCTCGACGGCGGCGTGCTATGGGGAGCCGGAGACGGTGCCGATACTGGAGGACGCGAAGCTTCAACCGACGAATCCGTATGGGCAGAGCAAGCTGCTGGTGGAGCAGATGCTGACATGGATGAATCGCAGCCATGGGTTTCGGTATGCGAGCCTGCGGTACTTCAATGTGGCCGGTGCGATTGAGGGATATGGCGAGGCGCACGAGCCGGAGTCGCACCTGATTCCGCTGGTGCTGGATGTGGCGCTGGGGCGGCGGGCGAGCATCAAGATCTTCGGGCAGGATTACGCGACAAAGGACGGCACGTGTGTGCGGGATTACATTCACGTCGAGGACCTGGCGAACGCTCACTTTCTGGCGCTCCATGCGCTCGAGAAGGAGTCGCGGATGATCTACAACATCGGCAATGGGCAGGGGTTTACGGTGCGCGAGGTGATCGAGTCGGTGAAGCGGGTGACGGGCAGGCCGATCCCGGTCGAGGAGTGCCCGGCGCGGGCGGGCGATCCAGCGGTGCTGGTGGCGGGATCGGAGAAGATCAAGTTGGAGCTTGGATGGAAGCCCAGGTTTGCGGATCTGGATGCGATCGTCGCGAGCGCGTGGGCGTGGCACCAGCAGCGGTACGCATGATAATCGCGATGGTATTGCTGGCGGGTGAAGGCCCGACGTCCGTGGCGCAGAGCATGTTTCACCTCTCGCTGCCGGTGATCGAGAAGATCTTGCGGCCAATGATTGTGTACCTGTGCCTGATCTTTTTTTTGCGGCTGTTTGGGAAGCGGGAGCTGGCGCAGCTGAATCCGTTTGACCTGGTGGTTCTGCTGAGCCTGTCGAACACGGTGCAGAACGCGATTATCGGGGATGATAACTCCATCACGGGGGGCGTGATTGGGGCGTTTTCGCTGCTGGCGATCAACTGGCTGCTGATGCGCTTTCTGTATCGCGTTCCGAAGATCAATGCGGCGCTGGAGGGGACGGAGACGGTGCTGATCCGGCATGGAAAGATGGATACGCAGGCGATGAAGAAGGAGACGCTGACGGAGCTGGAGCTGCTGTCGGTGCTGCACAAGCAGGGTCTCGACTCGTTTGAGCAGGTAGAGCGGTGTGTGCTGGAGCCGAACGGAACGTTCTACGTCGAGCCGATCAAGCCGAGCGCGGAAGACAAGCAGCGTGCGGATATTGCCGAAGCGGTGCGGGCGTTGACGATCGAGGTACGGGAGCTGCGGGCGAGGCTGGCGGGGCAGGGGTAGGACTAGTGAGCCAGGGCCTTCTCCACGGCGGCGCGGAAGCGCTCGGGCGGGTCTGGGAGGATGGAGTCCTTGACGGCGGCGCGGTATCCGCCCATGTAGATGGAGTACATGACGGCGAGGGCGCAGCCGACGCCAAAGGCGAAGCCCAGGAAGAAGCCGATGGCAGCGGTGGCGGTGAAGCTCATGGCGGGTTAGTGCGCTGCGGGGGTGGTGGGCGACGGTTGGGCGGGGGTCCCTGCGGCGGGGGTGGCTGCGGTGGGGGTGGCTGCGGCGGGGGTGGTGAAGAGTTTGAGTGCGTTCTGGACGGTGTAGCGGAGGCCCCAGCTTGCGGGGAGGATCACGACGATCCAGGCGGCGGCGATCAGGAGCGGTGAGGTCTGGCGGGTGGTGACGGGGCTTGCCATGGGTGTGGGTCCTTTTGGCTGCGGGTTTGGCTGCGGGTCGGTGTGCGGGTCGGTCTGATGGCTTCGGTGTGGAGCGGGTTGGTAGGCAGCTGCGCCGGCCTAGTGGGCGGCGCCGGCGGCTTCGGTTTGGGGAGCGCCTTTGAGCCAGAACCTCTCGCTGACAGGACGGACGAGCAGATTGGCGATGAAGCCGACCACGAGGAGGCCGCACATGATGTGGAGGATGACCGGGTAGGCTGCTTCCTTGGGCATCTTGTTGGCGACGTAGTGGTCGAGGATGCCATTGACGATGAGCGGGCCGATGATGCCTGCGGCGGACCAGGCGGTGAGCAGACGGCCGTGGATGGCGGAGACGTTGAAGCCGCCGAAGAGGTCTTTGAGGTAGGCGGGGATGGTGGCGAAGCCTCCGCCGTACATGGAGATGATGACGGCGGCGACGGTGACGAAGAGGGGGACGGAGTTGAGGTGGTCCTGGCGGGTGAGCGGGAGGAAGAAGAAGAGGGCGGCGCCGAGGACGAAGAAGATGGCGTAGGTGCCTTTGCGGCCGATGAAGTCCGAGGTGGAGGCCCAGAAGAAGCGGCCGGCCATGTTGAGCAGGCTGAGGAGGCCGACGAAGCCGACGGCGGCGACGGCGCCGATGTGGCCCTTGAAGAAGTCCTGGATCATGGGCGCGGCCTGCTCGAGGATGCCGATGCCGGCGGTGACGTTGGTGAAGAGGACGATCCAGAGGAGCCAGAACTGCGGTGTGCGCCAGGCTTCGGTGACGGCGACGTTGTGGGTGGAGATGAGAGCGGACTGCTTGGTGGAAGGGACGTAGCCTTCGGGCTTCCAGCCTTCCTGGGGGACGCGGATGGTGAAGACGCCGAACATCATGAAGGCGAAGTAGAGCGCGCCCATGGTCATGAAGGTGAAGGGGATGGAGGGCTGCCCGTGGGCCTTGTAGAAGGCCATGAGCTGATTGGCGAGGGGGCCGCCGATCATGGCGCCGCCGCCGAAGCCCATGATGGCGAGGCCGGTGGCGAGGCCGGGGCGGTCGGGGAACCATTTGATCAACGTGGAGACGGGGGAGATGTAGCCGAGGCCGAGACCGACGCCGCCGACGACGCCGTAGCCGAGGTAGATGAGGGCGAGCTGGTGGGTGCTGACGCCGACGGACGCGATCAAGAAGCCCGCGCTGAAGCAAAGGGCGGCGTAAAACATGGCGCGGCGTGGGCCGGCCTTTTCGAGCCAGGCGCCGAAGAGCGCGGCGGAGATGCCGAGAAAGGCGATGGCGATGGAGAAGATGTAGCCGATTTCCTTGAGGTTCCAGGCGCTGCCGTCGGCGGCGTGAAGGGCGAGCAGAGGGTTCTTGAAGACGGAAAAGGCGTAGACCTGGCCGATGGAGAGGTGGATCGCGAGGGCGGCGGGCGGGACGAGCCAGCGGCTGTATCCGGCGGGTGCAACGGAACGATCGCGATCGAGGAAGCTGAGTGCCATGGGAGCTCCTGGGTAACCCTTGAGGGGAAAGGCCCGAGTGTCGGTGTTTGCTGGGTTGACTGAATCTTTGCTCAGAGCGCGGCCAAGGATATCGTAGGGCGTGCGCGTGCGGATAGGTTACTGGCGGGGGAGTGCCTAGAAGTGCGTTGCTGGTTGTCAGTGCTTCGAGCGGCGAGACTGGAGGGTCTCAGATTTCCTTTCCCGCTCTTTCCGTTGCTCGTATTTGGAGTAGATGAAGACTCCCGCAAGGCTGCCCACGCTAACTATGATTGCTACTAAACCCTGTGCATTTTTCCCAGCGTAGATCAGAAAGAAACCACCCATGATGGAAATCAGAGCCAAGATGAACGCAAAATATGATCCCCGGGTCTGACTCGCAACGTTACCATTTACAACGCGAGCCTCCATCTGTTCACGATGAGCACTTTGCCTTTCCGCCATGGCCATTATGCGTTCTGCGCCGTTAGGGATGATCTCGTTATATCTTGCGATTAGGTTGGGAAGAGGCAGAGGTCCAGAAAACACTGATGCTTGAATTTCTACAAGCTCACCAGCACGAGGGTCTGATGGTTGTGGTGGAAGTTGCTGCGCGCCGCCTCTACGCTTCCCAGTAGCCAAGGCAATTCACCGTTACTCCTTTGAGGAGTACTGCTGCATGGCATCAAAGATGTCTTGCCCCACGAGGTACCAATCAGCAGCGATCGCATCAGCGTCAGCCTCTGCTCCTGTTTCACTGGTGTTGTAGTCGCTTAATTGACCCCACAGGTCCAGAGCGCTGGCTACACCAGATGCAAAGGAGGGCTGAGCGAACAAAAAATCGGATTGTACCCTTTTCAGCATAACGGTCTGTCAATCAGTGATGTGATGAGATTGGCACACCAAAGGTCTCACGAGACACCATGTTGCCTACAAAAACTTTAGAGACGACCACTTGCGAAGTCAAATTCCACTTTTAGGCCAGAAGCTTCGCCATGCCAAGACCTACTCAGGATCCGTACGTGTAACTACGAGTCATTCGGAATCCTGAAACGAGAAGTCGAGAATGTCAGGAGCGACCTAGCGGGGACCCAGATAGGACACCACCCCGCGGAATAGTGCGGTTGCCGCGAGCGTGTGCGTAGGGTAGCGTTTCCTGAGCATGCCGTTGTTTGGATGCGGTGACCGGAGGACGACGTTGACGCCCCACGAGAATCTTAGTTCCAGTTTGCAGGAGAGCCGGGTGTTTCCGCCGCCGGCGGAGTTTGCCGCGAAGGCGCAGGTCGGGACGCTGGAGGAGTACGAGCGGAGGTATCGCCGGAGCGTGGAGGAGCCGGAGGCGTTCTGGGCGGAGGCGGCGAGGGAGCTGGAGTGGTTTCAGCCGTGGGAGACGGTGCTCGAGGGCGCGGGGCCGGAGGCGAAATGGTTTACGGGGGGGAAGCTGAACCTGTGCCACAACTGCGTGGACCGGCATGCGCTGGGGGGCAAGCGCGACAAGGTGGCTCTGCTGTGGGAGGGGGAGCCGGGGGAGGTGCGGCGGATCACGTACGGTGAGCTCCGCGTCGAGGTGCAGCGGTTTGCGAATGCGCTGAAGCGGCTGGGAGTGAAGCGCGGGGACCGGGTGGGGGTGTACATGGGGATGTGTCCGGAGCTGGTAGTGGCGCTGCTGGCCTGCGCGCGGATCGGGGCGGTGCATTCGGTGATCTTCGGGGGGTTTGCGGCGCAGGCGCTGGTGGACCGGATCAACGATGCCGGCTGCGTGGCGGTGTTGACGCAGGATACGAGCTACCGGCGCGGCGGCGAGGTGAAGCTGAAGGCGATTGTGGATGAAGCGCTCGAGCGGTGCGCGACGGTGAAGAGCGTGGTGGTGTACCGGAGGTCGGGGACGGAGGTGGCGATGAAGGAGGGCCGCGACGTGTGGTGGCACGACGCGATGGAGGGCGTGGAGGCGGTGTGCGCGCCGGAGTGGATGGAGGCGGAGGACCCGCTGTACCTGCTGTACACGTCGGGGACGACGGGCAAGCCGAAGGGGCTGCTGCACACGACGGGCGGATACGCGGTGGGAACGTATCTGACGAGCAAGTACATCTTCGATCTGCGTGAGGACGATGTGTACTGGTGCACGGCGGATATCGGTTGGGTGACGGGGCACAGCTATGTGGTGTACGGGCCGCTGCAGAACGGGGTGACGGTGGTGATGTATGAGGGGGCGCCGAACTGGCCGGAGCCGGACCGGTTCTGGAAGATTGTGGACGCGCACCGGGTAACGGTGTTTTACACGGCGCCGACGGCGATTCGGGCGTTTATCAAGTGGGGCGACTCGTGGGTGCGGCCGTATTCGTTGGCATCGCTGCGGCTGCTGGGAACGGTGGGGGAGCCGATCAATCCGGAGAGCTGGATGTGGTACCGGCGGGAGATCGGGAAGGATCGATGCCCGATTGTAGATACGTGGTGGCAGACGGAGACGGGCGCGATCATGATTGCGCCGATGCCGGGCGCGGTGGCGACGAAGCCGGGGTCGGCGACGCGGCCGTTCTTCGGGATTGTGCCGGAGGTGGTTACGAAAGGGGGCGAGCCGGTTCCGGCGGGGCACGGCGGCCTGCTGGTGATCCGGAAGCCGTGGCCGTCGATGGCGCGGACGATCTATGGCGATCACGAGCGGTATAAGGAGACGTACTGGAGCGAGATTCCGGGAAGCTACTTTACGGGTGACGGCGCGCGGATGGATGCGGACGGGTACTTCTGGCTGATGGGGCGGGTGGATGACGTCATCAACGTGAGCGGGCATCGGCTGGGAACGATGGAGGTGGAGTCGGCGCTGGTGGCGCACCCGAAGGTGGCGGAGGCGGCGGTGGTGGGTCGGCCGGATGAGATGAAAGGGCAGGCGATCGCGGCATTTGTGACGCTTGAAGGCGGGCACGAGGCGAGCGAGGAGCTGCGGCAGGAGCTGCGGCAGTGGGTGGCGAAGGAGATCGGAGCGCTGGCGCGGCCGGATGATTTGCGGTTTGCGGATGGGCTGCCGAAGACGCGATCGGGAAAGATTATGCGGCGGCTGCTGCGGGAGCTGGCGGCGACGGGCGAGGTGAAGGGGGATACAACGACGCTTGAGGACTTTGGGGTGATCGCGAAGCTGCGGGAGAATGAGGAGTAGGTATCATTTGGTACATACTTTGCTGTGAGGTGATGGTCATGTCTGAAGCCGAGAGACGAGCGAAGCTGTTTCGGACTGGGCGCAGCCAGGCGGTGCGGTTGCCCAAGGAGTTCCGATTTAAGGGAACGGAGGTGCGGATACGGAGGTCGGGAAACTCTGTCGTTTTGGAGCCGATCGACGATGGCTGGGAGTGGCTTTGGCAGATGTGGGCGGACGGAGCGACTCTTGACGCTGACGTTCTTGCGGCTGTGGAAGAGCCAATCCTAGAGCAGGAGCGTCCGGAGTTAGACCGGCTCTTCCCCGAATGAGGTACCTGCTGGATACCAACGTTCTCATTGCTCTGATGAATCAGCCTCAGGGCAAGGTAGCTGCGAAGACCCTTCTCTTCGGCGTTTCGGAGCTTGCGACTTCCGCCATTGTGATGCACGAGCTGTACTTCGGTATCTCCAAGAGTGAGCGACAGGAAAGGAACACCGCTACCGTCGAGAGACTGCGGCTGTCGGTTCTGCCGTTTGATCGTGAAGATGCACGGGAGGCGGGGATTATTCGTGCAAAGCTACGGGCTGCTGGAACGCCGATTGGGCCCTACGATGTGCTGATTGCCGGGCAAGCGCTGCGGCATAGGCTGACGCTGGTAACGGCGAACCTCGGGGAGTTTGCACGGGTGCCGGGACTTAGCTGCGAGGACTGGTCGAAGTGAGATTGCTAGCGGAGTTTGACGCTGGGCTTGATGGGCAGGGTGAGGTGGAAGGTGGTTCCGTTGCCGGGCTCGCTGGTGGCCCAGATGCGGCCGGTGTGCTGGGTGACGATGCTGCGGCAGATGGCGAGGCCGAGGCCGGTTCCGCCCATGGCTCGGGAGTCGGAGGCGTCGACCTGCTGGAAGCGCTCGAAGATATGTTCGAGTTTGTCCTGAGGGATGCCGCGGCCCTGATCCTTGACCTCGAGGATGGCCTCGTTTTCGTCGAGGTTTCTGGCGGTGAGGTCGATCTCGCTGCCGGCGGGGGAGAACTTGATGGCGTTTGAGATGAGGTTGGTGAGGGTCTGGAGGATGCGGTCGCTATCGGCCCAGACACTGACGTCCCCGGCGAAGGTGGAGATGCGGATCTCGGCCTTGGCGGCGGCGGCCTGCTGGAGTTCGGCGGCGCGCTCCAGGAGGCCGGCGGCGCTGCACAGGCTGAGTTGAAGCTCGGACTTGCCGCTGGAGATGCGCTCGAGGTCGAGGATGTCGTTGACGAGCCGGACGAGGCGGTCGGTGTTGCCGAGCGCGATCTCGAGCATCTGGTGCATCTTTTCGGGGCGCGCGCGGAGGGCTCCGCCGGTGACCAGACCGAGCGCGGCGCGGAGCGAGGTGAGGGGTGTGCGGAGTTCGTGCGAGACGGTGGAGATGAACTCGTCCTTCATGCGGTCGAGGGCGCGGCGCTCGGTGGTGTCGGTGAAGGCGACGACGACGCCAATGGGCTTGCCGTCTTCGGTGCTGCCGTCGGAAGAGGTTTCGATCTGGGGGCGGGCGACGTACTCGACGGGGAAGCTGGTGCCGTCCTTGCGCCAGAAGACCTCGTTGCTGATGCGAACGGAGGAGCGTTTGGCGAGGGTATTTTCGATGGGGCAGTCGGCCCTGGGGTAGGGTGAACCGTCGGCGTGGGTATGGTGGATGAGCTGGTGCATGCTTTGCTCGAGAACATCTCCGCGCTTGTAGCCGAGCATCTGGAGGGCGGCGGAGTTGACGACGGTGATGCGGCCGCTGAGGTCGATGCCGAAGATGCCGTCGCCGACGGATTCCAGGATGGAATCGGACTGGCGGGTGAGGGTGCGAAGGCGGCCTTCGGCGCGGACCTGTTCGCTGATGTCGACACCGAAGCCGAGGATGTACTTTTCGCGGCCGGGGACGTCGATGAGCTTGTTGCGGAAGGCGATGACGCGGGTCTCGTTGTCGGTATGGCAGAGGTGGAGGAGGCCCTGGGATTCGCCGGCGGTGCTGACCTGCTTGAGGTAGGGCTTGAGAAATCTCTTTTTGTCTTCCGCGATGAAATCGGAGAGGGGTCGACCGATCATCTGGTCGACGGTCCTGCCGATGCTTTCGGCGCTGTGCTTGTTGACGGAGAGGAGGACGCCGTCGAGATCGTGCATGCAGACCATGCCGAGGGAGCCTTCGACGATCTGGCGGTAGCGGGCCTCGCTTTCCCGGAGGGTGACCTCGGCGGCGCGCTGCACGGTGACGTCGATGCCGGTGGCGATGACAAAGGCGAGCTGTCCCTGTTGGTCGGTGAGGGTTGTCGCGGACCAGGCAATGCGGCGGAGGGTGCCGTTGCGATTGAGCCAGTGGTTTTCGAAGGTGGCGGGGGAGCTGCCGGAGCGGATTCGCTCGAAGGTCTCGATGGCCTCGGTGAAGTCTTTCTCGGGGATGAGCTTATCCCAGGCGTAGCGTCCGACGAGGATGTTGAAGTCGTACCCGGAGGCGATCTCGCAGGCGCGGTTGAAGCGGACGATGCGGCCCGCGGTGTCGTAGACGACGACCAAGGCGCCGACGGTATTGAGGACGGCGGAGACGAAGTTGCGTTCGACGGTGAGGGCATTTTCGACGCGCTGACGAGCGCGGGCGGAGCGGTCGATCTGGCGGATGCGGCCGTTGAGTTCGAGCCGGTTCACGGCGAGGCGGCTGAGGACGGCGAGGCCGTCGGACTGCTGAATGGAGAGTCGGCGGGGGTGGGCGCCGAGGACGAAGAGGGCGCCGATGCTGATGCCGCCGGGGGTGGTGAGGGGGGCACCCGCGTAGAAGCGCATGTCGCGGCCGTCGATTTGGATGCCGTTGGGGGAGAAGTCGGGGTCCTGGCGGGCGTCGGTGAGCTCGTAGAGGGTGTCGCCGAGGACGGTAGTTTCGCACGGGATGCTGCCGAGGGAGAGCTCGGTGGCGTGGATGCCGCAACGGGATTTGAGCCAGATGCGATCGGGACCGATGAGCGAGATGGCGGCGACGGGTGCGTCGCAGAGCTGGGCGGCGAGGCGCGTGATGTCGTCGAGGACGGGATCAGGCGTGGTATTGAGGACCTCGTACTGGTTGAGGGCTTCTACCCGAAGAGCTTCGTCTTTGACCAGAAGTGCATTCATCGGCTTCTTTAAGAGTAGGGCCAGCGTGGTTGCTCCACACTGCCACTTTTGGGTCAGCGTGGGCGCGATCAGGGCCTGGGGAGGGTGCAGCACTCCCCGGCGCCGGCGGGCTCGTCGGCGCTGGCGTCCATGACGACCTTCCAATCGCCGTTTCCCTGTTTTTTCCAGATGGTCATGTAGCGCCCGGTTTTGGTGACGGGTTGGCCTGCCTTGTCGGTGGAGTGTCCCTCGTAGTGTCCCCAGGTGAAGCCCATGTCGTTGGATGGCCCCATCTGCGCTCCCTGGGGTGTCCAGGTGAGCTGGTACTGCTTGGGGTCCCACTGGGCGTTGGCGGCGATGGAGGGGCGACCGAGGACGGGAGGGAGGCCGTTGTTGAGGGCGACGGCGTCGTCGGCGAACCACTTGCTGAAGGCCTTTCCACCGCCGGCGGCGACATCCTGCGAGAAGCGGCTTTCCAGTTCGAGGAGGGTGAGGGCGCCGGGGGAGAGGGTGGGTTGGGTGAGTGGGCTGTTGGGATTGCCGGGCCTGCCGAAGGGCTCGATGGTGTACTTCGGGGGCGCGGCGGGTAGAGGCGCCTGGCCGTGCAGGGCAGATGCGGCGGCGGCAAAGGCCAGGGTTGCGACGAGGATGCGATGGGCTTTCGCCGGCGGGAGGGTGGTCCGGTGCGGCGAGGTGGTGCGGGACTGTGGGGATGGCGGCGTTGTCATGGAGGTGAAGACCCTTGCTGTGTGTGAGTCACGGTTTAGACGGCCCCGGGTGGGCCGAGGGATTCTTCCACTGTAATGAGAGACGCTTCGAGTGGTCCAGTGACGTCGTGGAGGAAGGCAAGGCCGGCTGGTATGCTCGCCGCGTGAGTGTGTGGATGACCAAGCGGCGTGAGATGTGGGTTTTGCTCCTGGCGGTAGGACTCCTGCTGGTGGGGGCGGCGGTGCCGGCGGTGTCGAGGGGCGGGGTTACGCTGGTTGCCGCGGAGGTGGTGCGGTGGGCGGGGGTGCTGCTGCTGGCGGTGTGGTGCGGGATGCGGCGGAGGCTGACGCCCTGGATCTTTTGCGCGATGGTGGCGGGGGTGGAGGTGGGTTTCGATGCGCCGGGGGTGGCGGTGGAGCTGCGGGTGTTCAGCGACGTGTTCCTGAGACTAATCAAGACGATTGTGGCGCCGCTGATTCTGGCGACGCTGGTGACGGGGATCGCGGGGCATGGGGACTTGAAGGGCGTCGGGCGCATGGGGATAAAGGCGCTGGTGTACTTCGAGGTGGTGACGACGCTGGCGCTGGTGATCGGGCTGGCGGCGGCGAATGTGACCAAGGCGGGAGTGGGTCTGAGCCTTGGTGCGTCGGTGTCCGCGCGTGCGGGAGCCTCGCCGGAGGCGCCAGGGATGGCTGCGGGCAACAAGGGCTCAGAGGCGAAAGCCGGGGCGCCTGCTTCGATTGCGGCCACGACTCCGGCGCCGACGAGGTGGAGCGATTTCCTGCTGCATGTGTTTCCGGAGAACATCGCGAAGTCGATCGCGGAGGGACAGATCCTGCAGGTGGCGGTGTTTGCGGTGTTCTTCGGGATTGCGCTGGCGACGGTGAGTCCGGAGAGGAGGGCGCCGGTGCTGCGGCTGACGGAGGGCCTGAGCGAGGTGATGTTCAAGTTCACCAACCTGGTGATGTACTTTGCGCCGGTCGGGGTGGGTGCGGCGATGGCGTACACGGTGGGGAATATGGGGCTGGGTGTGCTGGTGAACCTGGGCAAGCTGCTGCTGACGCTGTATGGGGCGCTGGCGGTGTTTGGGCTGCTGGTGCTGCTGCCGGCGGCGCTGCTGTTCGGCGTGCCGGTGCGGCGGTTCTTACGGGCGGTGGCGGAGCCGGCGACGATTGCCTTTGCGACGTCGACGAGTGAAGCGGCGCTGCCGCGGGCGATGGAGGCGATGGAGGCTCTAGGGGTTCCGCGCCGCGTAGTGAGTTTTGTGATTCCGGCGGGTTACAGCTTCAACCTGGATGGGTCGACGTTGTACCTGGCGGTGGCGTCGATCTTTGTGGCGCAGGCGGCGGGGGTGCACCTGTCGATCGGCGAGCAGCTGCTGATGATGGGGACGCTGGTGTTGACGAGCAAGGGCGTGGCGGGGGTGCCGCGGGCGACGCTGGTGGTGTTGCTGGCGACGGCGGCTACGTTTCGGCTGCCGGTGGAGCCTATCTTTGTGATTCTGGGGATCGACGCGCTGATGGACATGGCGCGCACCATGGTGAATGTGGTGGGAAACTGCCTGGCGAGCGTGGTGATTGCGCGGTGGGAGGGTGTGTTTGAGACGGAGCTGCCGAGCGCGGCGGTGGCGGAAGCGGCCGCGGAGTAGAGGGCGACTGGGGTGGCGGTGTGAGAGGGATGGGACCTCCGGTTACCGTTAGACGGAGCTTGCGGTATAGCGCGTGTCTGGCCGTGGTTTTATGGTTGGTAGAATATCCGGTTGTGGCCGAGGTTTCTCGCGGCTCGTCAGGTGCGCATGGAAGAGTATCTCAATAGGATTCAGTCGCCGGCGGATGTGAAGCGGCTCGGGATGGTGGAGCTTGAGCGGCTGGCGGAGGAGATTCGGGCGCGGCTGATCCGCAGCGTGGCGAAGACGGGCGGACACATTGGGCCGAATCTGGGCGTGGTGGAGCTGACGATTGCGATGCACTACGTGTTCGACACGCCGACGGATCATTTTGTCTTCGACGTGAGCCATCAGGCGTACGTCCACAAGCTGCTGACGGGGCGGGAGAACCGGTTCCACACGATCCGGCAGGCGGAAGGTCTGAACGGATTTATGCTGCGGACCGAGAGCGCGCATGACAGCTACGGCGCGGGGCATGCCGGGACGGCGCTAAGCGCGGCCCTGGGGATGGCGGTAGCGCGCGATATGTCAGGCGGCAAGGAGCATGTGGTGGCACTGGCCGGGGATGCGGCGTTTACGAACGGCATCAGCTTCGAGGCTTTGAACAATATTGCCGCACAGACGAAGCGGATGATCGTCGTGCTGAACGATAACGAGTGGTCGATCGACAAGAATGTGGGAGCGATCGCGGAGTACTTCCACAAGATCGTGACGAACTCGACGTATAACGCGCTGCACGACAAGGCGGCGGGGCTGATCGAGAAGGTGGGCGGGAAGGCGGCGCGGCATGTGGCGCGCAAGGCGGAGGAGGCGGCGAAGGGGATCGTGGGTCGCGGGATGATCTTCGAGGAGTTCGGGCTGAGCTACTTCGGGCCGATCGACGGGCACAACATGCCGCTGCTGATCGACACGTTCAAGTTTTTGAAGGAGCAGAACCGGCCGGTGGTGTTGCACGCGATCACGCAGAAGGGGCGGGGGTTTGAGCCGGCGCTGGCGGGGCAGAAGAAGTTCCACGGGCTGGGGCCGTACGATCCGGAGACGGGGGAGACGAAGCCGACGGGGCAGAAGACCTACTCGGAGGTGTTTGCCGAGACGCTGGTGAAGCTGGCGGACGGGAACGACAAGGTGGTGGCGATTACGGCGGCGATGCCGAACGGGACGGCGCTGGATCTGTTCCGGCCGAAGCATCCCGGGCGGTACTTCGATGTGGGGATCGCGGAGGAGCATGCGGTGATCTTCGCGGCGGGGATGGCGACGAAGGGGTACAAGCCGTTCTGCGCGATCTACTCGACGTTTCTGCAGCGGGCGTTCGACCAGATTGTGCATGATGTGTGCCTGCAGAATCTGCCGGTGGTGTTCTGCATGGATCGCGGCGGGTTGAGCGGGGATGACGGGCCGACGCACCATGGGCTGTTCGACATCAGCTATCTGCGGGGTGTGCCGAACCTGATCCACATGGTGCCGAAGGATGAGGACGAGTTGCAGGACATGATGTACACGGCGATGCTGCATGAGGGGCCAGCGGCGGTGCGGTACCCGCGGGGGATCGGGCCGGGGGCGGCGGTGAAGGAGGCGCCGGTGCGGCTCGAGATTGGCAAGGCTGAGGTGGTGCGGGGCTCTGACGACAAGGGCGGAGATGGAACGGACGTGTGCGTGTGGGGGCTGGGCGCGATGCTGCCGGAGGCGATGCGGCTGGCGGAGATGCTGGAGGTCGAGGGGCTCCATGTGGCGGTGGTGAATCCGCGGTTTGCGAAGCCGATCGACGGGGAGTGTGTCCGGAGCTTTGGCGCGCGGTGCCGGCTATTTGTGACCATGGAGGATCATGTTCTGGCCGGGGGGTTTGGGAGCGCGGTGCTGGAGACGCTGAACGAGATGGAGCTGGCGGTACCGGTGGTGCGGGTGGGGTGGCCGGATGCGTTTATCGAGCACGGCAAGGTGGAGGCGCTGCGGGCGAAGTACGGGCTGACGGCGGAGGCGGCGATGGAGCGGGTGCGGCCGTATGTGGCGAAGCTGATGGAGGAGCGGTTGGCGCGGGTGTAGGGCTTGTGCAATGCGTTACGGGCGGGCACCGGCGCTGAGGGCGAGGAGTTCGGCGGTACGGCGGTGGCGGTAGCGGAAGGTGCTCCGGAGCTGGCGGCGCATGAAGAGGGTGTTGGCGAGGTCGCCCAGCGGGCCGAGTGGGAGCTCGTAGTGGACGTGATCGGTGAGGAGGCTGCCGGGGGTGGGCGGGGCCGCGGCGGCTGACGGGGTACCAGGGGCCGGTTGAGCGACGGCGGGCGCCGGGCGGGTTTGGGCGGTGATGTGGTGGCAGTGCTTCCAGTATTTGAAGGGGCCGCGGTGCTGGATGTCGCAGAAGTGGTCGTTCCAGACGAAGTCGCTGATCTCGGCGTCCCAGGGGATGCGGACGGGGGAGAGGGGGAAGGCGCGGAAGGAGAGGGTGAGGCGGGTGCCGGCGCCGGCGGCGATGCCGCGCTGGGGTGTGGAGGAGGTTGGGCGGGGCGGGGGTGGAGCGAAGGCGGCCTCTTCGATGCGGGCCTTTTGCCAGGGAGGCATGAGGCGGGGGAGGTTTTCGGGGTTGGCGAAGAAGCTGAAGACGAGCTCGGGGGGGTAGGGGAGCCACTGTTCGGCCTGGTAGGTGTGGCGCATGGGAGCTCTCAGGTGTCCGTTCTCAGGTCTTCAGATGCGGTGATGGGAGACGAAGCGGATCTGAGGATTGAGCTCGCGGTGATCTGAGCTGCGTGGGCGAGGGATTTTGCCGTTGGGTGAAGGGTACGGTCAGCGGCCCTCAGGGCGTCAGCGGCCCTGGAAGTGGAGGACGACGTCGGCGGGGACTTCATTAAGTTGGCCGTTGCAGGTTGCGGGTTGGAAGACCCAGGTTTGCACGAGCTTGAGGGCTTCGGCGTCGAGGTCAGGGTGGCTGGGGCGCACGACCTGCGGTTGTGAGACGGTGCCATCCTTTTTGACGGTGACGCGGAGGATGACGTCCGTCACTGCAGCGTCGGCGCCGCCTTTCGCTTCGGGCTGCGGGGCTCGGATGGGGACGGGGGCCGCGGCCTGACGGCAAAGCGTACCGGTCTGCGCGCCGGCGGGAACGGCGAGGGTATTGTCGGGCGCGCTATCGAGTTTGGTCATGGTGATGTCGACGTTGAGGGTGAAGCTTGTGCCTTCGCGGTAGTCGATATGCCGGGGGTAGACGGCTCCGGCAACGGTGGAGTACTTCGAGTAGGTGTAGGCGCGGTCTTCTTCGCGCACGTTGAGGAGTGTGCCGTCCGCCTTGCTGAGGCAAATCTCGTTCGAGCTGCGATGTTCGCCATGAACGGTGTCGTAGTCGACGCAGGTAGCCTCCTGGCCGCCGGAGGAGCCGTCGCGGATGGCGCGAACGACGTCCTGATTGTCAAAGGCGCCAACCTGGAACGGGACGAGGTTGAGGAGCCGGCGGACGGCGAAGGGTGGGAAGTTCCAGCCGGAGGTGTTGCTGACCTGTCGGTCGATGTAGAGGCTGGTGGCCTGCCAGTCACCGAAGCGGAGGTCCTGGCGGAGGCTGCCGGTGGGTATGCGAACGCGCGTGTAGGTTCCGGACTTGAGCGAGCCGTCGTCGGCGGTAGCGGTGAAGGCAGCTTCGGTGCGGATGATGTAGGGGCCGCCGCGAATGGTGTTGATGGCGCGGGCATCGTTGAGGAGCTGGACGGCGCGAGCTCGCAGCTGCATATCTTCGGCTGGGAGGGAGGTGGCACAGGCAGCCGCGAAGGAGGCGAGGAGCAAGTAGGCGGTGGCTCGCATAGCCGGGAGGGTACCACTTTGGGGAGCGGGTTGTCCGGCGAGTGTGGGGGGAACGGAAGACGGCTGGGTCGGAGTGGAGGTTACCGGGCGGCTTGCCGGACTCCTCGCTGAGGAGAAAAGGCGTCCTCCTTTGGGGAAGACGCCTTTGGGCGATGCGGAGTGTTTTGCGGGTGGGGGAGGGATTGGTGTTGCGGAGGTTGGAGCGAAGCTTAGTTGGGCATCAGGACGGTGTCGATGACGTGGGCGACGCCGTTGGACTGGTAGACGTTGGCGGTGGTGACGGTGGACGTGCCGCCCTTCTCATCGGTGAGGACGAGCTTGGAGCCGTCCATCTTCGCGGTGAGCGTTCCACCCTGGACGGTTTTGAGGGTTGCGGCGCCGTGACCCTTTTTGATGGCCTTGGCGATCGCCTTCGAGTCCATCTTGCCGGCGACGACGTGGTAGGTGAGGATTTTGGTGAGCTGATCCTTGTTTTCGGGCTTGACGAGGGTGTCGACGGTGCCGGCGGGGAGCTTGTTGAAGGCATCGTTATCGGGAGCGAAGACAGTGAAGGGACCGGCGCCGGAGAGGGTATCGACGAGGCCGGCGGCTTTGACGGCGGCGACGAGGGTGCTGAGGTTGGGGGCGGCGGAGGCGTTCTCGACGACGGTCTTGCTGGGGTACATGGGCGCTCCGCCGACGTCTGGGTCCTTTTGCTGGGCGGTGGCGCTAAGGGACGTGAGAGCAAGGGCCGCGGCGGCCAAGGTTGCGAGGAAGGTTTTCTTCATGGGGGTACCCTTTCGAGATGCCGCGGGTGCGGACCAGGTTGGTTCGGGGTTGCATCCCGCATGCGACTCACTCCACTTACGCCGCGGCGCGGGAAGTGGATTTGAACAACAAATGTCTGAGGGCGGCAGATAGCTTGCCTGCGGCGGGTGTGCGCGGCTCCTGTGCGTTCGCCGGAGAGGATGCTCGAGAGGGTGTGCCTGGGGAGATTGGAAGTAGCCGGGTCGCGTTGACAATTCGCTTGGGGAGCCGTCAACTGGAGACCTGCATGAGCATTGAAGCGAGGTCGGAGAGTTCGGGGATGCCGGGTGTGGCGTCGGTTGGGGGGCACGGCAGCCCAGGCATGCATGACAACGGACTTCTGCTGATCGGGCTGTTCAAGCTGGTGAAGGCGGTGTTCTTTTTCTGCGTGGGGATTGGGGCGATCCACCTGCTCCACAAGGACCTGAGCGACGAGGTGATCCGGCTGGCGACGGCGCTGCGCTTCGATCCGGAGAGCCGCGTGGTCGCGCTGCTGATGGACAAGGTGGATCTGATCGATGCGCACCGGCTGCGCGAGATCGGGTTTGCGACCTTTGCGTATTCAGGACTGGCGCTGACGGAGGGGATCGGGCTGCTGCGCGAGAAGGTTTGGGCGGAGTACCTGACGCTGGTGCTGACGATCTCATTTTTGCCGTGGGAGCTGTATGAGCTGGCGCGGCGGCCGTCGTGGTTCCGGCTGGCGCTGCTGATCATCAACCTGGGTGTGTTGTGGTACCTGATCTGGCTGCTGAAGCGGAAGCGTCTTGGGAGTGCGGTCTAGGTTGCCAGCTTGCTTGTGTTGTGGGTGAGGTTGGGCGGTGGGTTCCGGGCGGGGTGGGTTCGAGTTGGGGTCACTTTGGATGGTTCAGGTCCGTTACTGCAGGGACAACGGAGCGGAAGTTGCTAGACCTTCGTAACTTTCGCCTTTATTTCGCTAACAGATCTACCACTTTCGTGCAAGGGCAATGGGGCTCTTCTCTGCGCTCGGGAACCCAGTAGATAAACACCAGGTGTAGTGCCCTTGCTTAGGGCCTGTCATGAATAATGTGGTTGGACGAATTGTGCACCGCGTAACCACAGGATTCCCACCTGAATTTTCACAGTATGAAGCAATTTAGCTGTTGCTTCTGGGATGGTGGCGGGTAAAGATGTGGATCGAAGTGGTCCAAAAGGGAGCAAACGGGACCAAGTCGAGCAGGTTTCAACGGAAGTGTACGGCAGCGGTAAAGGTTCGAGGGTTAGCGATCAGTGTTCCGGGGCAATCACCCAACGCGTGTGGACGAAAAGGGCAGGCTGAAGCTGCCTGCCGATTTTCGAAGCCAGCTCGAGGGGGATGCCGAGGCGAAGCAGGTGTTTTACATCACGAGCAAGGACGGGGAGCGGGCGGAGGTCTGGCCGATCAAGGCGTGGGAAGAGATTGAGGCGAAGCTGGCCACGCTCTCGAGCACGGATCCCCGGAGACGCAAGTTTCTCGACGTCACGAACTACTACGGTGCGATGGCTGAAATGGACAACCAGGGCCGGCTGCTGCTGCCGCAGATTTTGCGAGAGAAGGCTGGTCTGACGGCAGACGTGGTGGTGTACGGAGCGCAGAAGAGCCTGGAAGTGATGAACAGGCCGACGGTCGAGGCGCAGCCGCAGAAGCTCACGACCGAGGA
>JAABUZ0100001401.1_pt1 | contig 46236 bp, 40 predicted proteins | sample 5562091 | NCBI WGS metagenome assembly JAABUZ01 (sample SAMN12813069, study PRJNA571459) | rock metagenome | isolation source: Antarctica rocks | place: Antarctica: Victoria Land, Linnaeus Terrace sud | collected 2015-12-21
GCCCGGCACTCCGGGTCAGCCCGGCACTCCGGGTCAGCCCGGCACTCCGGGTCAGCCCGGCACTCCGGGTCAGCCCGGCACTCCGGGTCAGCCCGGCACTCCGGGTCAGCCCGGCACTCCGGGTCAGCCCGGAGGCCAACCCGAAACGATGGCGGGTCAGCCGGGCGCTAATGCCGCTCCTCCGGGGGCAATGGCAGGGCAGCCTGGACAACCAGGAGGACAAGCGGGGGGCCAGCCGGGGCAGCCGAGCGATGCGGGGACGCAGACGGCGGAGGCCAGCCTGGATTCCGCGCCGGGGGCACAAACACAAGGCGGGACGGGCGGCGTCCTGAGCGGCGAGCAGAACGATGGCATGTCGGACACGCCCGACGACACGCAGATCGCGGCCAGCAACACCGAAGCGACCGGCTTCGACATGCCCGAAACCCGCGCTTATCCTGATCTGCCGTCCGCTCCCGTAGGCGGGGACAAGAAGGGCATTCCCGGCGCGCTCATCCTGCCGCCCTCCCCGCCGATGGGCACCGAAACCGGCAAGGACCCGACGCCGCACCCCGTCAAGACCAACCTGCTCACCCGCGCGACGGGCAAGACGGCTATGCGCGTCAGCCCCGCCGCCCAGCCCGCGCCGACCAGCCGCGCGCTCGCGCCGCGCAAGGCCACGCCTGCCCCCGTCGGGATGCTCAAGGCCGCCGACGCCAAACCCATCGCGCCCGCGCTGACGGTCGGCTCCACCAGCGCGCGCGGCACCGTCGCCGTCGTCGTCCTGCCCCGCCCGCATCTGGCCCTGGGCACCGTCGCGGACACGATTGACCCGCCGCTGCCGCCCGCCAAGGGTCTGCCGCGTTCGCGGACTCTGGCGCGCAAGCAAGAGCCGGTCCGCGCGCTGGCCGCCGCCCAAACCCCGCCGCCCGCCGAAAGCGCGCCGCCGACGGAAAGCGTCAAAAAGACCCCGCCGGTCGTCCGGCAGGTCAAGAACAGCCAGGGCATCAAGCAGGGCACCGAGCAGCCCCTGCCGCCGACCCCGCTGCCGGACAGCGACATGGAGATCGGCGACGGATCCGGACTGAAGGGCGACTATTATCAAGGCCGGCGCTTCGACCAGTTCCAGTTCACCAAAGCCGATCCGAACGTCAACTTCGTCTTCACCGACCTGCCCGACCGGTCGCCCAGCCCCAAGATTCCGTCCGGCAGCGACTACACCATTCGCTGGACCGGCAAGATCGCGGCGAAGTATTCGGAAACGTACACGCTCTACGCCACGGCGGACGACGGCGTCCGGGTCTGGATCAACCACAAGCTGATCATTGACGACTGGACTCTGCACGCGGCGACGGAGTTCTCCAACCGGTTCACGTTCAAAGCCGGGGAACAGTACCCCATCAAGATAGAGTATCTGGAAAGCGCGGGCGGCGCGGCCCTGGTCCGGCTTTACTGGTCCAGCGCGAGCCAGCCGAAGCAGTACATCCCCGAGGACGCCTTCTTCTACCCGCTCCCCAGCGATGAAGAGGACTTGAAGAAAGACAAGGCCCCGCTCTAGTCGGGGCGGATGACGCAAGCACCATGCCTGTACGATCCCCTTTTGCCTGGGTACGCCCGCTCGCCGCGCTCGGGCTGCTTCTTTCTACGAGCCTCGCCGCCCCGGCGCAGACGGCGGGCGGGCTGGAGGCCGAGGCGGGCGGCGCCGCCTCCGCCCTGCCGGAGCAGGTCGCCGGCGTCCCCGCCTCCGCCCGGCTCCAGCCCGTCATCCTGCCGCCGGACCCCAAGCCGGCCATCCACGGCCCCCGGATCGTCGGCACGGCACCCGGTCGCCCGTTCCTGTTCCGCATCCCCGCCACCGGGCAGGAGCCGCTGACTTATGCCTGCCCCGATCTGCCACCCGGCCTGGCGCTGGATGCCAAAACGGGCATTCTCTCCGGCAAGGTCGTCACGGCGGGCCGTTACACGCTGCACCTCTCGGCGTCCAACGCGCAGGGCAAGGCCGCGCGGACGCTGACACTGGTTTGCGGCGACCATGCCCTCGCCCTCACCCCACCGATGGGCTGGGACGCCGTCAACCTGTACGCCAACACCGTAGACGATGCCAAGACGCGGGCGGCGGCAGACGCCCTAGTCAAGTCCGGTCTGGCCGCGCATGGGTACTCCATCATCCACATCAACGACACCTGGCAGGGCATCCGGGACAAGAAGACCGGCGAAATCCTGCCGAACCGCCGCCGCTTCCCGGACATGAAGGCGCTGGGCGACTACATCCACGGCTTGGGCCTGCGCTTCGGCCTGGAATCGTCGGCGACCGAGCATACCTGCGCCGGCTTCCCCGGCAGCCTCGGACACGCGAAACAGGACGCCGCGACCTATGCCGCGTGGGGCGTGGATTACCTGCAATACGACTGGTGCCCCGTCGCCACGCTGGACGAAACGCCGCCGCCCACGGACCAGCCGGCCGCCTTCAAGGAGATGCGCGCGGCGCTGAATGGGAGTGGTCGGGACATCGTGTTCGCCGCCGACACCTTCGGCGAGCGCGATCCGGGAGATTGGGCGCCGGGGGCGGGGGCGAACACCTGGGTCACGAGCCGCCAGGTGTTCGACGATTGGGCCATCATGACGCGAGCCTTGTTCGATCAGCCCTGGGCAGCGGATCGCGCCGGGCCGGGCCATTGGCCCAACCCCGGCCTGCTGATGGTGGGCAAGTTCGGGGTGGGCAATGTCCGCGCCACCCGGCTCACGCCGAGCGAGCAGATGGCGCAGATTTCGCAGTGCGCCCTGCTATCCGCGCCCCTGTGGCTCAGCTGCGACCTGACCTCGCTTGACCCCAACGCCTTCCACCCATCCGTGACGGCCATGCTGACGGATGACGAAGTGCTGGATGTGGACCAGGACCCGGCGGGCCATCCCGCCGCGCAGATCGCCGGCAACCGGGCGATGCAGGTCTGGTCCAAGCCGCTCGCCGACGGCACGGTCGCGGTCGGCCTGTTCAACCTCAGCGACAGCCCCGGCCGGATGTGGGTCAGCCTGGCGAAGATCGGCCTGGTCGGCGCGCAGCCCGTCCGCGACCTCTGGCTGCACCGGGACCTTGGCCGCTTCACCGGCAAGTTCGCCACCGACATTCCCAGCCAGGGGGGCGCCCTGGTGAAGATCGGCCAGCCGGCGGAGCCGAAGTAGACCCTATGAACCGCACCCAATACCTGTCGCTGCTGTCGCTGTCAATGTTGGCATTACACGTCGCCGCCTTCGCCCAGCGTTCCCCAGCGATAGTGCCGCCCCCTCCCTCCAGCAGTGCCGCGCCGGCCAAGCCCGTCAAGCCGCCGGACCCCAAAGTCGCCGCCTTGATGGACGCGATCCGGGCCAAAGACCTGCCCGGCGTCCGGCGGATGCTGGCGGCCGGGGACAGCCCAAATACAAAGCTCGACGACGGCACGACGGTTCTAATGACGGCGGCGGGGACGGGCGATGCCGCCCTCGTCAAGCTGCTGCTGGCGCGGGGCGCGGACGTCAACGCCCGCGCGGATGACGGCGACTGCGCCCTGCTGGAAGCCGCCCACAAAGGCAGCGTCCCCAGCCTGCAACTGCTGCTGGACAGAGGCGCGGACGTCAAAGCCGCCGACAAATTAGGCGTGACATCGCTTATGGAGGCCGCGCACTCCGCCAATCCCGCCGCCGTCACGCTGCTGCTGGCGCACGGCACGGACGTCAACGCGGCGGACACCAAAGACGGCTACACGGCCCTGATGATCGCCGCCTATGCCGCCAACGCCCGCACGATGCAGGCGCTTCTCGACCACGGCGCGAACCCCGCTGCCCAGGATCTGAACGCGCGGACGCCGCTGATGAATGCCGCGTATTCCGGCAACGTGCCGAGCCTGACGCTGCTGCTGAGTAAAGGCGCGGACCTCAACGGGCACGACCGGGACGGCTTTACGCCGCTGGCCCTGGCCGCCGGGGCGGGACGACTGGCCGCTACCCAGGCGCTGCTCGCCAGGGGCGCGGATGTCAATGCCCGCACTGTCACCGGCTTCACGCCGCTGATGCAGGCCGCCTCGGCGGGCAGCGTCCCCGTCATGGAGGTTTTGCTCGCCCACGGGGCGGACAAGGACGCCCGGACGGCGGGCGGGGCGACGGCGGCCATTGTCGCCGCGTATGGCGGGCGCGGGCTGGCCGTCAAGTTGCTGCTGGAGCAGGGAGCCGATGTCAACGCCAGGGACAACGCCGGCCACACCGCCCTGATGGGCGCGGCCTTCGCCGGCAACGCGCCCCTCGCCAAGCTGCTGCTCGACCGGGGGGTGGACATCGCGATCAAGACCGACTCGGACTTCACCGCGCTGATGCAGGCCGCTTACACCGGCAACGCGGCCATCGTCGGGATGCTGCTGGACAAAGGGGCCGACCTAGACGCCCGGAATAACCTCGGCTACACCGCGTTGATGCAGGCGTCCGCCTCGGGCAGTCTGGCGAGCGCCCGCCTCCTGCTGGAGCGCGGCGCAGATGTCGGCATTAAGGACAAGAAAGATAACAACGCCCTCTGGTGGGCCTTGCGCCATCACCACGCCGATGTCGCCGCCCTGCTGCGTAAGGCCGGCTCCCCCGAACCGACCAACCCGCCGGACGCGCCCGCCCCTGCCGAACCGCCCCCGGCGGCCAATCCCGCCGGGGTGGGTTCCGAGCGAGCCTAGCAGTCTTTGGGGGACGCTTCCGGCTCTGTCTCCGCCCCCTTCAAGACTGCCGCCGTTTCTTCCCCCGCGACCTGCGGCGACCCCGCGCGCGGGGTCGTCACCCATTCCCGGTCCCGCTGCAAATGGCCGACCTGCGCCACCAGGGTCACGAGGACCTTCGCGGTCGTGTAAACCAGGCTGAACAGGCCGTACATCCAGTACCAGGCGCCCAGGCCCCGGCGGGCGCGGGGCGGGGCGCAGGCATAGGTCGCCAGCAGAACCAACGGGCCGCAGCCCCAGTTCAACGCCGCCGCCGCGATCAGCAGCGGGCTGCCCAGCCAGTGAATTTTGATGCCCGTGAGGACGGAAGTCAGGACGAGGGGGAAGAACTGGATCGCCAGAGCGGGATACACCTCGCGCCAGGCCAGCAGGTAGAACCAGAACGCCTTTTGGCGGGCCGTGAGGTGCGGCGAGCGCATCAGCGCCCCCGTGTGCTTCAGGGCGACTTCCAGCCAGCCCTGCGCCCAGCGCTTGCGCTGGCCCACCCAGTGGACCCCCTGGAGCGGGGCCAGCTCGGCGGAGGCGATTGCCCGGTCATGCTCCAGCCGGCAGCCCGCCAGGAGCGCCCGGACGCTGACGTCAATGTCCTCGGTCAGCATCGCCGGGTTCATCTCCAGTCGCGCCAGCGTCTCGCGCCGCCAGTAGCCGTTGGAGCCGCCGAAGATCGCCGTCCCGCTCAGGGACGCGCGTCCGGGGTGCGAGACGGCGTAGATCGTGTCGAACTCGACCGCGACCGTCCGCGTCAGCCAGTTCTGCCCGTGGTTGCGGATGGCGCACCGGCCCTGCACCATGTCCGCCCCGGCAGAAATCCGACGCCAGGCGCGGCAGAAGCAGTCCGGGGCGGGCAGATGGTCGGCGTCGTACACCGCCACGATCTCCCCCGTCGCCGCGCCCAGGGCCGCGTTGACATTCTCGGCCTTGCTCCGGCTACCCGAAACGCGCAGGGGCAGCAGGCGCGGGTCCTGGGCGGCGATTTCCTGCAAGTCGGCTTCAATCGCCAGCGATTCGGGCGTGTTGTACGCGAGGATGACCTGGAACTTGTCCGGCGGCACGTCCACGGCCGTCAGCATGTGCCGGATCGTTTCCAGGATGATGCCCTGCTCGTTGGGCAGGTACGCGGCGATGATCGCGGTGCAGGCGGGCAGTGGGGGCGGCGCGTCCGCCGGCTCCCCCCGTCGCTTCCCGTCCTTCAGTCGCCAGGCCGCCGCCGCTTCCCAGACCAGGACCAGGCTGGTGAGCGCGTAAACGCCCGTGACGAGGTATTGGAGCCAGCCCACCACGTCCGGATAGGTGCGGGCCAGGGCGACATACAAGGCCGTGGGCAGGGCGACCAGGACCAGCAGGGCCAGGCCGACGCTGCCCCAGGGCAGGGGGTGGGGTTTCTTCCCCAGTTGGGCCGAGCGCCTGGCCCACCGCCCGCGCCATGCTTCCGTTTTCCGCCGGGGAGATTTTATCGGCCTTTGCCCCGTGCTGGCCGAACCCTGACCGAAAGGCGGCCGGCGAGGGAGGGAGAGGAAAGGGGGCGGCAGTGCGCGGAGTGAGGCATGGCAGAACCTGCGGATGAAGCGGCATCATTGCTGAAAGCGGTTTCGTCGGTCACTCGAATAAATCCTTCCCTCTGTGCGTGGGGTTTGAGCCTCCGCCCAAACCGGGCAAACACTCTTTGTTGGAAAGACAAAAAAGTGTCGGCGCGTTTGGAACTTTTCGGACGCGCGTTTCGCTGTCATGTTCGGAGGAAACAAACCCATGACCATTCGTACCCGCAAGGCAACGCTTGCCCTGCTCCCGGCCACCCTGGCCCTGCTCGCGCCCGCGACGTTCGCACAGACCGCCGCCCATCCGAACGTCATCCAGCGGCACCCGACCGCCACCGGCATCGCCGCTGGCATGGCAACCCATCATGCCCTAAAGGTCGCCGCCCGCAACCGCAAGATGCACGGCCAGAAGTTGAACTTCGCCGAGAAGCACCCGACCATGGCCGGCATCGGGGCGGGCGTGTTCACCCGCCACGAGATCAAGAAGCACACGGCCCACTAAGCCGTTGCCATTCTAAGCCAAAACCGCCCGCCGCTGTCATAGACAGCGGCGGGCGGTTTTTGTTTCGCACAGGCCGGATGAAAATTAATACAAATTTCGCTTGACAGGCGGACCGAAAGGTGTTATGATGAAGTACCTCCCGGCCCGCTGTTCCAGGCTCGCCCCGAAGGCAAGTACGCTCGCTTCATCGCTGACTGGTTCACTGAAGACCGGAGATACTCTATGTACGCGCCCCTCCGCCACAGCCTTATGCAGCCGTTCCGGCTCGCCCGGCTCTTGATCGCCCTTTGCCTCCTCCTGACCGCCTTCCTCCTCGGCGCTTCCTCCCGGCCTGTCCGGGCGCAGTCGCCGCCCGCCGCCCCAACCAGCCTGACCGCGCAGGCGCAGTTCGGATCGTTTGGCGGGCATAATGTGGCTCTGTTCTGGGACATGCCCCAGGACGGCACCGGCACCTCCCCCGCTAACTACTACATCATCGAACGCAAGACGGGAGCGGGGGGGATATGGGCGCAGGTGGGCCGTGCCGACGAACAATATTACCAAATGTCTCTGCGGAGGGCCGTCTACCAAGACAGCCCCCTCGATGCCAGCACCTCCTACGTCTACCGGGTCAGGTTAGACCGGCCCAACGCGGGCGGCCTGTCTGACCCCTCGAACGAGGTTGCAGTGACGACGTTGCCCGCTCCCCCGCCGGCGCCCCCGGTTCCGACGGGATTGGCGGCCACGCCGGGCGATCAACAGGTCACGCTGACCTGGACCGGCTCCGCGCAGGCCAGCTATTACCTGATCTCGGTTTACGCCCCGGAAGACGACGGCTCGAACGCGCATGTGTATGTGCCGGCCCCTGCCGGCACGGCCGTCACGTTCACGGTCACGGGTCTCCCGAACGGCGTCGGCTACGGCTTCTCGGTGGCGGCGGCGACATGGATCAACACGACCCAGAGCGGCACCAGCTACAGTGCCGATTCAAACGCTGTCGGCGCAACGCCGATAGGCCCCAGCTTCCGGGTTGATGCGGGCGATGTTGATCCCTACTACGATGCCTCCGGCAACGCCTGGGCGGCGGATTACTTCTTGTCGGGCGGCACGGGCATGGCCGCCTGGACGAACACCTCTGTGACCGGCACCAGCGATCCGCTTCTGTATCAGAGGGAGATCGTGGGGAGTTCATTCTCGTACAGTCTCCCCCTCTTGAACGGGACCTACAGCCTGAACCTGCTGTTCGCTGAGACTCAGGGCAAGACGAAGGGCCAGTGCCTCTTCAACGTGAGCGCGAACGGGAAGGCGCTGCTGACGGGCTTCGACATCTACGCGGCGGCGGGTGGGGCCAACAAGGCTGTCGTCGAGACCTTCCCGGTGAGTGTCACCAATGGTCATCTTTCGCTGACGTTCACCGCCACGACCGGCCAAGCGGCCATCGCGGCCATCAGTGTTCTGAAGCCGACGCCCGCCGCTCCCACCCACCTGACAGTGACTGCTGGAAGCGGGTCTATTTCGCTTTCTTGGACAGCAGTGCCGACCGCGACTAGCTACAACATCTACCGTAGCACCACGAGTGGGGGACCTTACCACCGAATCACGAGCTCTCCCAGCCCCGTTTCTACTGATCCCACCGCCGTAGTGGGGGTGTTTTACTACTACACCGTTACGTCCGTCAACTCCGGCGGCGAAAGCGGTTCCTCCGGTGGAGCCTCAACGGTGCTCCTCGCCGGGAGCGTCAGCCCGGATGTTCCCGCGCCCGGCTGGGCGGAAGACATGGTTCCCACGGATGAAGCCGATGGGGAGGGCTTCGGCCCGTCCAGTTCCAACAGCATCAACTTAGCGTCTGGTGTTGCCGAGAACCATCCCGGACCTGACCTGGTGGTTTACAACCCGGTTGGCCCCAGCGTCACCTATGAACGTCTTTACCGCAGCGCTTTGGCCGACAGCGGCTACGGATCGCCCGGTCTGTCGTCCGGGTGGGCGGACAACTATGACCTGACCGTGCAAGCAGGCAGCGGCGGGACATACATCCTGCGCTATCCCAATGGCGCTTTGGAAACGTGGACTCCGGGACAGGCGGCCGGAACTCTGACACCCCCGGTGGGGGCGCCTTATCTTGTGAGCAGCGCTACGGGCGCGTTCACGGTAACCTTCAAGGACCACTCGACGTTTACATTTGCGCTTAACCGCAATCACGCTGGCAGCGGCGTGTACTGGTTGTCGCAGATGACCAACCAGGTAGGGCATGGCGTGACCATCAGCCGGGACGGTTCGGATCGGTTGGTAACTGTCACCAACGATGCGGCCCCGGCGACGGTATTGCTGTCGTTCACTTATGACAGCAGTCTTGGAATACTTTCTTCCATCACCGGCGTCTCCTCGGCCAGCGATACCCAGCCGCGTCAGGTGAATTACTGGTTCGGCCAAGCGGCTGACTACAGTATCTCTACAGCAGTCCTTCTGAAAGTCTCGCGCCTGAACACGCCAACGTCGGCCAATGTGCGCCCGGTCTGGCAGTACGACTACTCCGCCGGGGCCAATTCACAGCCCTATTTGGAGATGGTAGCAGTTGCCGATCCTGCCTATCCCGATGTTGTCGGCTCCAATATCAGCGCTCAGTCGCAAAGCTACCTCTACTACACGGGCAACGTCGTCACGGGCCAATATGATGCCAATTATAATAGCCGCGTTTACCGGTACGGCAGCGGCATGGCGCATGTGCAGGCCCTGAACTCGGACGGCAGTCTGGCGCAACAGTGGCTCCAGTTGTCCGATCCCACGAAGCGCAACGTAGATGTCGGCGAGAACGACGCCAACAACCATCAATCGGCCGTCACCTACAGCAACACGCCCAGCGTCTACCTCCCGGACAGCATCACCAACCGCAACAGCCAGAAGACCGCGATCGGCTATGACTCCTCGCCTTACGCCAATGTGGGAACGGTGACCGATCCTCGTCACACCACCACGAGTCTGGCCTACAGCTCAGGGCAGATACAATCCGCGCAGACCGGCAGCCTGGCGGCGACCAGCTATGACTACTATCCCAACGGCTTGATCCACGATGTTTACACGCCCCAGCCGGAGATGCTGGGCGGCACGAACACCACGACCTATGTCTATGACAGCAGCACCGACAACCTGGGCAATGTCACCAGCGTCACCTCGCCCGGCCCGAACGGTAACACGACGGGCAGCTACGAGTATAAGACCGGTTACAATGGGTACACGCAGGCGGTGGCCGTCGGGGAGCCTGTCGCCGTCACCGTGACCGGGCCGGATGCCCTGGGCGGCACGAGCACGATGACGACCTACTACCAGTACGACGCTCGCGGCAACCGAACGGCGGTCATTGATGCGCTGGGCAACGAGACGGACTTTCAGTATAATCTGGCCGACCAGTTGACGACGGTGACCTACCCTCCTGTCACGGACATTTATAATCCCCCGTACCGCTCCTCTACTACTTACACCTACGCCTATGTCGGCGGCCCGCTCATGAATCTGAACGTAGCGGGCCGGAACACCGATTATGTGTATGGGCATGAAGGGGAACTGCTGCAAGTCAAGGACTCGCCGGAGGGCGTTCAGCAAACCTATGACGGACGCTACCGAGTCACCAGCATCATTGATAACCGGAACTCGGCCACCAGCTACACCTATGACGCCGTGGGCAACCTCACCGCCGTCGTCTATCCAAACCACCATGCGACCGATGCGTTCGACCGGATGGCCTATTCCTATGATGCCGACAACAACCTAATCACGCGCGTTGACGGCAACGGCGTCGAGACCGACTACAGCCTGGACCCGATGGACAGCCTGCTGCAAACGATCCACTACCCCGGCGGCCAGCTTCCCGACGTGTCCTTCAGCTACGACGCCTACGGGCGGCGGCTCTCCATGACGGACCAGACCGGTTCCAAGTCCTACACCTATGATGATCTGGATAACCTGCTGACTCAGACGACCAGCTTTACCAATGGGCCGCAGAGCCAGGCGTTTAGCTATCACTTCTTCCCGAACGGCAGCCGCAAGCAGATGGTCACGCCGCTGGGCGCATTCGGCTACCAGTACGATGGGCTTGGCCGCATGAGCCAGGCAAGTTTCCCGTGGCAAGGTGCCTCTAACCCGCCCGCCAATGCTGCCTATAACTACACCTACTACGCGAACGGCTGGCTCCAGCAGGCGCAGGGGCCGAGCACCGTCACCAGCTACAGCTACAACCCGCGCGGCTTCCTGATCAGCCTGATCCACGCTACCCCCAGCGGTGCGCCGCTGTCCAGCTTCACCAACATGCGCTATGACTCACTAGGAAACCGAGATTACGAGGCGGTAAATACGCGCCAGTCCACTTACTGGCAAGGCGAATATGTGGGCTACAACTATTCCGCAGGCTCCACTACTCCCTACAACAATTACCGGAGCCTGACGGGTGAGTCCGGGCAGTACGGCTACAATACCAGCTACAGCTTCGGCGTCACCTATGACGCCGCCGGCAATCCGAACGGTGGAGACGGGAACCGGCTCTATAACGGCTTTACCTACAACAGCGACAACCAGCTCCTCGGTGCCAGTGGAAAGGGCTACCAGTACGACGGCAACGGAAACCCGTCGCAGTATCAGAGCAGTATCCTCGCCTTTGACGCCGAGAACCGACTCACTAAGGCACCGGACGTTAACTATAGATATGGAAGTCCTGTATACGGCTTCACTGCGGGCTATGACGGGGACGATCTGCGGGCCTGGAAAGCACCCGGCTACACCGGCGCCCCCGCCACCTACTTCCTGTACGACGGCTCGACGCCGGTCCTGGAGGAGAACGCCAGCGGCACCGTCACCAATGCCGCCGGGTGGGGCGCGGACGGCCTGCGGATGCGCTACGCCCCCGCCGCCGGGTTCGCCTTCTCGTACACGTTCGACCCGCAGGGCAACCTCTCTCAACGCATACGCTACGGCGGGGTCTTCAGCACCAGCGGCTATGACGGCTTCGGCTGGCCGGAGTACTTCTACCCCGCGTCCCAATACGACGCCTCCTACAAGGACTCCGTCGGTTTCGGGGGCCAGTACGGCTACTACTACGACGTGGAGACGGGGCTGGTGCTGCTGACGCACCGCTACTACGACCCGGTGAACGGGCGCTTCCTGACGCGCGACCCGATTGGGTACAAGGGGGGCATCAACCTCTACGGGTTCGCGGGCAACAACCCCGTCAACGAGAGCGACCCCAGCGGGTTTGATCCTGATTCTTCTGAGGAGTTCTTCAACGACTGGAATAACTTCACCTTATCTGGTGCTTTGCAGGCAACAGGAAAGAGCCTCAGGAGCAACTTCAACCTCCGTCTGGCTGTGGACGCGGCCAAAGAGATTTATAGCATCTACGATCATGCTAATGAGTATGTGATGGGGCAGGCTCAGGACGTAGCGCAAGGCAACTATCGAGAACAGTTAGTTCCCGGTGGTGCCACTGTTGTTCCGGGGCCGAGTATCTTCGCCAAAGATAAAGCTGGCAACAACAACGTGACGGAATGGAGAAGAAGCATATCAAGGGCAAACATCGGCGCTGAGAGAGCCAAGTTTTTAGGCAACAACTATGTTAAGGTTGAACCTGGCAAATGGCGCAGTGCTGATGGCTTAAGACAGTTCAGAGTCAAGCCTCAAGACTACTTCGGTTTACACCCAATTGGTAAGCCGTCCGTGCCAAATATCCCCCATGCCCACTTTGAATTCCTGCGCCCTGCGGCGAAGGTGTTCAGAGTAATCAAAAATGTGCATGTTCCCATAGTTCCATGATGATCAATCTCTCAAAAATTGACCGATATTCCCTCAGACTGGAAGTAGACAAAGAAGGGTGTGGTTTGATGCTGCAAGCATATCAAGATGCCTTGCAGCATCAACCTAAGCATCTTCCTGTCACACTGGATAAACGTGTGTTCACACGCAGTTTAGGCTCTACTGAAGCAGAACTAGTAGTAGTCCAAAGCGAGGAAGCAGACAAACTTGTCATTGAGGACAGCTTGGTAATGCTTTATCTAGATGCTGAATGCATTGTATATGGGATTGAGCGTTTTACTGAAGGTCTATCAGACAACGTCATCTTCCCATCAGAACTCTGTGATGTGTCCTTAAAAGAGGCAAGCGTTACTATATATTGCCTACTACTAAATACGGGAATGCCTTTACCTCTAGCTTGAAGATCACACGCCGTTGTAAATTGTAGCCTACACCTTTGACCCCCAGGGCAACGCTGTCCAGCCGGTGACGCTGTACCTGCCGGGCCAGCCCCCGTTCCTGAAGGTGCGCTCCTCGTCGGTCTTCGAGGCGTTCGGGCTGGGCAGCACCTTCGACGCTGACACCCCCGACACCTTGGACCCCATCGGCTTCGGGGGGCAGCACGGCTACTACCGGGACTACACGACGGGGCTGTACCTGTTGACGCACCGCTACTACGACGCCAATGCGGGCCGGTTCGTCACGCGCGACCCGATTGGGTACACGGGGGGCATCAACCTCTACGGGTTTGCGGGCAACAACCCCGTCAATGAGAGCGATCCCAGCGGGTTTGATCCTCGTCGGAAGCGAATGTCAGCTACCGACGTACTAGCCATGATATTCATTGATAAGCCAGTCATGACGCGTGCTTATACAGATCATCATGGGGTTCTGCATCCCAGTGTCGCAATGCCCGAAGGGGAAGTGCCTGGCCCTGGCGAGGTTGCTTCTGTCGCCGAGTCTGCTTCTAAAGAAATTGCACTTGGTTTGAGTCCATACTACAAAACTCTTGCGGCGAAGACGGGATCAGCAACTTGGCGGCAATGGGTTGGGCGAGTTGTTAATCAACCCGCCAGCCCACGGTTCGGCAGATTGTTTCACCAAGCCGCACAGAGAGCAAGCCGGATTCACTTCACCTTGGACGGAATGGTTGATGGGATCGAGGACATAGGCAAGGCTGTCGAAAAGGGAAAGAAAGGGTTCGTTGAAAACAATTTTACAAACGCCGAACTTCATCACATTATGACCAACGCTACGCTACGTGCCAAAACCATTTTCTATTTAGGAGGCAAAATCGTAAAGCCATGAGAACTGACTATCAGACTATGTTGGCACAGCACGACCCCAATCTAGTCCTTCGTACCTGGCAGGGAGGGTTGGCGAAGGTATGGAGCTACACGGTCTCCCATAGTGTGCTTCAAATCCGAGTGATAAATGAGCGGGACACTCAAAAATATCTCACTATCCTCTGCGGCGATGTAGAAACTATTCAAGGTCCGATGACATGGTTCAATTCTGATCTTGAAACAGAAAAGACTTCTGATGGATTTGTGCTGCGCGATAGAGGTGCGGGCTTTGAAGTACACGCTGGGGCTGTTGGAGTGAGAGAAGACTCTGCGGATTAACATGATTTGACCTACTACCTCGATGACGGCAGCCAGTCCGTCGTGGAGGAGGCGTACACGGGGGAGGACCTGTTCTTCAGCCTGTTCGGGGCCACGGGCCTGGAGGGACGCAACCGCGACTATGCGGCAACGGGCGGGGACCCGACGGGGATCACCTACAGCGCCTACACCTATGACCCGCAGGGGAACCTGGTGCAGCCGGTGACGCTGCACCCTGAGCGTTCGGTGGGGTTCATGGTGCGTGTAGACACGTCCTCGGCCTATGACGGGTTCGGGTGGAGCCGCACGGTGGGGGCGGAGGGGCAGATTGACCCGTACAGTCCGGTGGGGTTCGGCGGGCAGTTTGGCTACTACCGGGACTACACGGGGCTGTACCTTCTGACGCACCGCTACTACGACGCGGGGGCCGGAAGGTTCGTCACGCGGGACCCGATTGGGTACAAGGGAGGCATCAACCTCTACGGGTTCGCGGGCAACAACCCCGTCAACGAGAGCGACCCGGACGGGTTCGCGCCTCGCTCGTGGCTGGACTTGTTGCTTGATCCGTTCGGTTTAAACGACAGTGTCACCCGAGGTCAAGCACACGTCCAAGAATTTCTGTCCAAACACCCGAGCGCGAAAGCTGCTAACGATGCTGTTAGATGGGGAACAGAAAATTTTCCCACTGATGGTGGAGGTATGCAGATCGGCGCTGTCAAGAGTACGGCGGAACTTCTCCCGCGCCTCAAAGGCATGTCTGTCAAGTCAATAGGACGAGTTTTACAGAGGGCAGGATTTACTAGGACTAGGGTCAGTGCAAGTGCGGCCAGAAATGAGACTTGGGACCATTCAGACGGCTCCCAAGTATTAATCCATCCTTATGGTGGCGTCAGCACGGGAACATTTAAGACAGGCAACAACGCACATATGCATAAATACGGACCTGGCGGTGTCAAACTCAATGATCGTGGACTACCTGATCCCGATCCAAACAACACTCATATCGGCATTCCTAATCCCAATAATCTGCCATCCGTTCGGGGAAGACCCCATGGAAGATGACACCAGACTGGAACAAAGTGATGGGCATCGAATACATCGCTCATACTAGAGCGCAGATGACACCAGAGCAGACCGTTGCGTTCGTTTCCGAATTTGTAGCGCAACCTGACTGGTATGTTCTACAGCGCGACAGCCACAAGATCAGCTTTCTGTTTTCGGGAACAAAGCCGCGTCCAAATGGACCTGAAGATTTTCGTCTTGAAATCAGTGACGGTGAAGTTTATATCGTTTTCTACGGGGGTACTCGTGCTCAGGAAAATCACGTCATGGCGTTCATACGCCATAGTCTGTCATCTAAAGGAGTCGATATAGAGTTAGAAGAGCCGTAGAGGTTCCCTGGTCCAGCCGGTCACGTTCTACCCCTCCGCCGTTACGACAATTTTTCTATGATCCGGTGGGCTTCGGTGCATAGTACGGCTACTACACCGACCCCGAAACCGGCCTGTCCCTGCTGACCCACCGCTACTACGACGCGGGGGCCGGAAGGTTCGTCACGCGCGACCCGATTGGGTACACGGGGGGCATCAACCTCTACGGGTTCGCGGGGAACAACCCCGTCAACGAGAGCGACCCCAGCGGGTTTGCGCCTAGTAAAACAATAGGTCAACGACTTCATGATTGGTTTTTCGGCAGAGGCGGGTCCAAAGGTCCCCGAATCGGCGATGTGAATGCTTCTTACGATGGGCTTGTCAATAGCGGCGATGATGATGGTTTAGCTACCTCTATTCAGCAGACGCCGGGATACAATCTTCCACAAAACAGCGGACAGCTACGCCAGCGGGAAAAAGATGTGACCGTCACTGTTGCGGCTGGTGTGATGGGTGCGCCAACAGGAGGACTAGGTAAAGAAGCAGAAGCTGCCGAGACTGCCGCCCCTGGTATAATTGCTGGAACGCGGGGGTTAGCTCATTCATTCAGCGAACATTCATCACAATGGTTTGGCCGTGAAGTGAGCAGCTCAACCCACATGAGTCAATGGCAATCACTAATTGAGAGGACAGCACAAAGCAAACTGAGCTTCCCTTGGATGACGGGTAGTGCTCACACCGCTGCACATCTGGCTCGTGTTGATGGCAAGTGGTTTATGGTGCAGTTCTTCAAACAGGGGGATAGAGCAGGAGAATTAGCGACTGCTTTCGTGCCTGGTGCGAGGCAAATGAGCAGAATTATGAGAGGTTTGAGGCGCTAGTTTGAGAAAACCGCTTCCACCTTTTTTAGAGATAGGTTTCTACCACCACGAATTGGCGGAAACTAATGCTTTCGCGCGGCTTGTGTCCGCGTCTGTGGAACTTGGAGCAAAATACGGTGGTGAGGGACGGGCACACTTAGGCAAAGATATTAACGGCAAACCTTTTGCCGACACCCATGAAGAACTTCTGGAGACTTTGACTATCACAAATGCAGACGAGTTCTCTTCCTACCTAAACGCTTCCGATGTACGCTTAGTTCAGGTTTATATGGAGAACGTAACAACTCTTTCAGATAATGCTACAGAGATCATAACTTATTTAAGTATCTCGCCGGACGCAATGCGCCTGGATCACCATCCTATCGCAATCTGGGCTGGTGGTGAGTTGCTATCTGGAAAAGGCAGTAAGCGAGGCACAATGATAGGTCATAGAGTGTGTCGGCGCTTCTTGCAACTCGTCGAGTTGCTAAAACCTGATTACGCTTCAATAACAATCGAATACGGGCTTGAGTGTCCAGTAGATTTACGGCACGACCCTCGTAGTCACGCATTTACTGATTTTTTTATCAGTGGTGATTATATGGGCATTGACAATTTATCTACCGTACATGATATATTTCGTGGTGCATACATCCAATCCCTTGCAAACGGATTATACGTTTCTTGCACAAGGAACTTTAATCCCCAAGGAATCGCGCTCGAATGGACTGACGCTACCAGAAGATCGGGAACATTAGCAAAGCTGATCGCATCCATATCCATTTAAATTCGTCCTTGTGCATCTGCACAGCTACCCGCCTTGAACCTTGACAACTTCATAGCCCTACGCCCGCGTGGACCCGGAGAGCCTGCTGACGGGCATCAGCTACACCTATCCCACCGGCTACAGCGGCACCCGCATCGGCCCTGTCTCGTTCGGCTACGACCACTGGGGACGACGGGCCAGCATGGGCAGCGACGCCGCCGCCAAGACCTACACCTACGATGACCTGGACGAACTCGTCGGCACCACCACCGGCTTCGGCACCGATTACAACAGCTACCCCGGTCCGACGGGCCTCACTCTGGCCTACGCCCGTTACCCCGACGGCAGCCGGGGCTACTGGCAGGCCAACGGCGGCGCTTACCAGACCTACCAGTACGACGGCGTGGGACGGCTCACCGCCACCTACCTGGGGGGAGACCGTGTCTACGGCAGTTCCTACACCTACCTGCCAAACGGCTGGCTGGCCCATCAGCAGTCCTTCTACGCTCCCTCTAACTTGAGCCAGGCGTCGCCCTACCTGCAAGTGGATCGCACCTACAACCCGCGCGGCCTGATGACCAGCCTGACCAACTCCCTGCTCGCCAACGCTGCTCTCGGCACCAGCGCGGCGCTCTTGTCCTCCTTCTCCGGCATGAGCTATGACGCGGGCGGCAACCGCCTGGCCGAGACCGCCAGCGTCCCGGCACGCGGGTCAGCCCCCGACCTGAGCCGCTCAGTGACGTACCAGTATGACACGCTAGACCAACTCACCAGCGAGACCTCTAGTGGTTCCGCCGCCGGCACGACCTACTCCAACACCTTTACCTATGACCTGGCCGGAAACCCGACCACTTCCTCCCGGCTCAAAGGCACCGGCTTCAACCCCGACAACCAGAACACCGCCAGCGTCCTCGCCAACGGCCAAAGCGTCGCCATCACCTACAACGGCACCGGCGACCCGCTCCTGCTGCCGTACCAGACCACCACCTACCCCGCCACCTACGACCCCGAAGACCGCCTGACCGTCGCCGTCCAGGGCCTGCTCACCGCCGCCTACGACGGGGACGGCCTGCGGGCCTGGAGCAGCTTCAACAGCACCGACCCCACCTACTACCTCTACGACGGCGACCGGCCCGTCGTGGAGGAAGCCTACACGGGCGAAGACCTGTTCTTCAGCCTGTTCGGGGCCACGGGCCTGGAAGGACGCAACCGCGACTTGGCGGCAACGGGCGGGGACCTAAGACAGATCTCCTACAGCGCTTACACCTATGATCCGCAGGGGAACCTGGTGCAGCCGGTGACGCTGTACCCGGAGCGTTCGGTGGGGTTCATGGTGCGTGTGGACACGTCCTCGGCCTATGACGGGTTCGGGTGGAGCCGCACGGTGGGGGCGGAGGGGCAGATTGACCCGTACAGTCCGGTGGGGTTCGGCGGGCAGTTTGGCTACTACCGGGACTACACGGGGCTGTACCTTCTGACGCACCGCTACTACGACGCGGGGGCCGGAAGGTTCGTCACGCGGGACCCGATTGGGTACACGGGGGGCATCAACCTCTACGGCTTTGCGGGGAACAACCCGGTCAACGAGAGCGATCCCAGCGGGTTTGATCCCAATGATGACCAGAGCCAGCAACTCTCGCTCGGCGGGCGGATGAGGGCCTTTGGGAACGCTCCTCAGTTCCGGCCAGGCAGCAAGGAACGGCGGGACTATTCAGGCTTCCTGTCTCAGTTGCCGGGCATCGGCACAGCGATGGCCGCTCATCAGGCTGTCACGGGCCACGATATTGTTGGGGGCACGAGGCTAACGGCGGGCCAGCGAATGCTAGCGGTTGGGGCGGCGGTGCTGGTTGCGCTACATATCCGTGGAGCTAGTGCAGCAGGTGGTATTCCAAAGCCGAATCTGTCGGCCTTACCCCGACTTGGAATGGATTTATCAGAGTTCGGTCGGTTCATTGGGTGGGGCAACAGAGGAGACCAGGCAATTGCTCGTATGCAATCCCTCACAGATGAAGACATTCAAGCTATGGCAGAGAAAGGTCTGACGCGCAAAATCGCCAAGCAGTGGGCAGATGCTTACCTTCAACTTCACCAGCATACTCTAGAACGGACAGGTACAATAGACAGGTTCGCCAATCCATCAAGCCGCTCAATCCTCATGAATCACATCGCCGGGAGGTTGCCAAGATGACAAACGCCAGCAAACCCAGAGCGGTCGGCTGGATCATACTTCGTAATAACCAGCCTAAGACCATGAATGTTTTAGTGGAACCTTACGGTCTTGCATATGAGATGCCGCCTGGAGACAACTTTCAGGTCTACTTTCCGCCTACGGAAGTTGATATACCGTCTATAGAATATGCCGAGGATGTTATATCTATACACGCTTTTGACGTTGTTATCTACCTGAACGGCGAGGAAATACATAACTACTCAGAGGTCCCTGTTACTTTCCCCAAAGCCTGAAGCATGATCGCTCAGTGATAATGGCAGGGAGTGTGCGAATGCTTACGACCCCGTCGGGTTCGGCGGCCAGTATGGGTACTACCACGACTACATGGGCCTGCCCCTGCTGACGCACCGCTACTACGACGCGGGGGCGGGGCGGTTCCTCACGCGCGACCCGATTGGGTACAGAGGCGGCATCAACCTCTACGGGTTCGTGGGCAACAATCCGGTCAATGAGAGCGACCCCAGCGGGTTTGATCCCAACGACACCAATGGCGGCGTCGGACACCTGTTGCCCAACGCCAACTCCGAATACTCTGATGGTTACCAGCAGTTCACTCAGGGTCAGGTCCCGGAGTACGGTGACAACTATCACGGCATGGCAAGAGTCGGGGGCGGCGGGCCGAGTCCATTAGAAGCCGTCGAGAACTGGTTCTCTGGGATTTTTCGGCTTGGAAGAGGCCGTTCACCGAGAATGCAGCGCGGGATGGTAATGACGCCGGGTGGGCGTCCAAGTAGGCTGTCTGACAGAGTCACCAAAGCGCTCCCTGAAGGGGAGGGGCGTAGTCCTGCGGAGAACGTGCAGGCGAGGAACTACTTCGAGCGTAACAGGGAGTTGGCAAGAAAACGGTGGTCAGAGCGTACCGGGCAACCTTGGCCTGCGAACACAACTCATGACGAGCATCCGAGACCCCTTAAAGATGGGGGCGATCCTTTGTTCATTGAACCTGGCTTTGACGGGCCTGCAAATCCGCACAAGGGCCGTGATTTCTCGCGTTGGGGCAAACTGGGTGGAAGGCCACGCAAAAATCGCTGAATGGAACGGAATTATTATGGAAGACGAAGAGGCATGGGAACAGAACGCCCTTGAATTGCCGACAGTGAACGCTACCCAGGTAGCTCGCCGTTCACTCGTACTGGCAGCGGTCGTGTGCCGTGGGGATATTGATAGTGGTGCGGATCAGCCCGAGGCGGAATCCTTGCATCGCCGCGTTCTAGAGTGGTTGACCAAATGGAATCTCTGGAATGAGATAACACCAAGCGAGGAGAAGATGCTTCGTACTCCTCTTGGAACTTTAGAAGCAGAAGATGTGGTTCGAGCCACCTGGTATGTGGAAGGGCTGGCTATCCTTGCTTGGACGTTGAACTACTTTGAGTATCCCAAACATGACAAAAAGGTAGACCCTTATGCGGTAACTGACGCACTTGGGTTCTTGAGTGAGTATGCGGATGATGTAATCACCACCGCTGAATTACGCAGCCCAGCGGAACTTGAGGCAAGCCGCGAACTTCTGTATGCGATTCACGCTCGTCTGAGAGACTTCGCCCGCAATAGGAAGCCAATGGATTTCACTCGTTGGGTCGAGAAAACATGGCTGGATAGGCTCAGGCTTGATGCAAGCCAACTGATTGTTCACAATGACCTTGCCATCGACGGTAAGACAATCAGCGAAGTTGAAGAAGATCGCTTGCAAGAGTGTGAATGGATAACTCGTGAGCGGCACAGGGCGATTATATGGCTGGTCGAGGCGTATCCAAGCTATTCTCAAACTCCTGTTGATACCTGATAAGATGTAATCACCTAACGAAGTGGACATGGAGCCCCACCTTATAGCGGGCGGCTCTTATTCCCCATTCCTACTCCCCCATCGACACCCCGGTCTTGCACTGGATGTCGTCCAGGAAGGCCCCGAAGTCCTATCACCTGAACCCTCCCCCCGCCCAGCAAGACCCCGTGGGCTTCGGCGGCCAGTACGGGTACTACACGGACCGTGAGACGGGCCTTGTGCTGATGGGCCACCGCTACTACGACCCCGGCACGGGCCGCTTCCTGACGCGCGACGGTCATTCCCCCACCGATACCCCGATCTTGCGCTGGATGTCTTCCAGCACGGTCAGCCCTTGTCGGGCCTTTTCCAGCCCGTCGCCGATCATCGGGATCATGCCGTTCTGGATGGCCGCCTCGCGGATCACCTGCGTTTCCGCCGACTCCATCGTCAGGCGGTGGATGTGGGTGTTGGCGACCAGGACCTCGTGGACGGCGATCCGCCCGCGCGTGCCGTGCCCGTCGCACTTGGGGCAGCCGGGGCCTTCCCAGAGCGCCAGATCGGGCGCGTCCGCGCCGCCCAGCGCGCGGTACATGGCGCGCTGGTCCCCATCGGGGAAGAACTCGCGCTTGCAGTGCGGGCAGAGCCGCCGGACCAGGCGCTGGGCGACGATGCCGGCCACGGTCGAGGCGATCAGGAACGGGGCGACGCCCATGTCCAGCAGGCGGCTGACCGCGCCCGCCGCCTCGTTGCAGTGCAAGGTGGACAACACCAAATGTCCGGTCAGGGCGGCCCGGAAGGCGATCTCGGCCGTCTCAGAGTCCCGAATCTCGCCGACCAAGACGACGTCCGGGTCCTGGCGCAGAATGGCGCGAAGCTGGCGGGCGAAGGTCAGGCCCGCGCGCTCGTTGACGTTGGACTGGCTGATGCCCTCCAGCTCGTACTCGACCGGGTCCTCGCAGGTCATGATGTTCGTGGCCGGCGACCGCAGGGCGTTCAGGGCGGCGTACAGCGTCGTCGTCTTGCCTGACCCCGTCGGCCCCGTGACCAGGATGATGCCGTGCGGCTTGCGGATCAGCGAGTTGAAGGCCGATAAATTGTGCGGCGAAAAGCCCAGCTCGTCCAGGCCCATGCTGGCCGTGCTGCGGTCTAGAATTCGCATGACCACCCGCTCGCCGTACTGCGTCGGCAGGGTCGAGACGCGCAGATCAATATTCTTGCCCTCGACCCGCAGGGCGATGCGCCCGTCGAGCGGCAGGCGGCGCTCGGCGATGTCCATCTCGCCCAGAATCTTGATGCGTGAGACGGTCGCCGCGTGCAGGTTGCGCGGGACGGTTTTGATGGTCTGGAGCTGCCCGTCAATGCGGTAGCGGATCAGGAAGTCTTTCTTGCGCGGCTCGATGTGGATGTCCGAGGTGCGCCGCCGGACGGCCTCGGAGAAAAGCGTGTTGACGAACCGGATGACGGGGGCCTGCTCGCCCTGCTTCACCGTGTCGGCCAGGTCCAGTTCCGACTCGTCCGGCACGGCCAGGTCGAGCGAGTCCAGGCTCGCCAGCTCGATCGTCTCGGACATGGCTGAGGAATGGGCGTCGTTCTGCGAGGCATGGTAGGCGCGCTCCAATGCCGCTTGCAGGCCGCTCTCGCTCGCCAGCAGCGGCTCGACCCGGCGGCGCGTCTCGCGCTGCACATGGTCAATCGCCTCGACATCCCACGGGTCCACCATCGCCAGCTTGATCCGGGCGTGGCCGTTCTCCAGCGCTTCTTCGACGGACAGGGGCAGCAGCAGGTAGCGCTGGGCGATCTCGACGGGAACCAGCGCGACGGCAAAGGGGTCCGGCGCGTCGCGCGTCAGGTCTACATAGCCGACCTCCATCTGGACGGCGCGCGCCTCGGTCACCTGCTCTTCCGTAGCCCAGCCGTTGCCGACCAGGATGGAGCCAAGCCGCTGGCCCGTGGACGACTGCAACTCCAGGGCGTGCCGGATCTGCTCGGCCGTGATGATGCCGTGCGCGACGAGGATGTCGCCCAAACGGGGTGTGATCAGAGCCGGCGCGTTCAGTGTCTGCATGGGTGTGTCGCTGCTGTGCTTTCGCTTTGCTTTCTAAGGTGTGAGACGCGCCGCCGTGACGACCGGCGAAACCCGGCCGGTGGCGGTGACGGTGACTGTTCCCTGTGTGTCCGTTTGCCAGACGTCCGCCCCGGCTGCCTGCAAGCGGTGCAGGGTCGCCTGGGTGGGCGCAGTGCCCGGCCCGCAGGAAATCACGGCCACGGCGGGAGTGGCCCGCCGCAGCATCTCCGCCGAGGGCGTGCCTTCGGCGCGGGCGGCGACTTGTAAGACCATGTCGGTACAGGCCCCGGTGCATTCGATCTGCCGGCCGGCCTGACTGATCAGGTCCCGCTCGGCCTCGGCCGTCGCCGCCGCCTCGAACAGAAAGGTCGTGCCGCCGTAGTTGATCCGGCAGACGAGCGGATCGCGCCGCGCCGCCTTGCCCGTGTCGGGCGGCCAGACGTCGGACACGAACAGCATCTGCCCGACTTGGATGGCGTCGCCCGCGTTCGCCGTGCTGGACGGGATGTGCCGCCGCCGGATCGCTTCCAGCGCATCCCGGCGCGCTTCCCCGGCATCGGCCACCGGGTTGTCCCAGACCTGTGAAACGGTGATCCCGCCTTCCAGCAGGGCGGGGACGCCGCCGATGCTCCCCTCATCGGGCGCGGTCAGGATCAGCAGGTCAATCGTGCGCACGTTCCGCTGCCGCAGCGCGTCCACGACGGACGGCCCGGCCTGCGTGCTCCCCGCGTCCAGCAAAATCGTCCGGCCTTCGGGCGAGCGGACCAGGGTGCAGTCGCCGTCCCCCACGTCCAGAAACGTCACGGTCAGGCGGGGCGTATCGCGGCGCGGGTGGCTGCGCCGCCAGGCGGTCCCGAGCAGAGTCCCGATCAGTGTCAGCGCAATCAAGAGCAGGGCGACGCTGCCGCGCCACAAAGCCGTGGGCTTCATAAGATGTTCCCCTTGCGCCCGCAGGGCAGTTGGGTTCTTGAGTCTAGTATCGGCATTTTTCCGGTGTTTTGCAGGGCTTTCCCGCGCGCCTCCATCCATTTATGGGCATTATAGCATAGCGGTTCTGTTTGTGACTTTTTTCACAGATAACGCCGCCGCGCCTTGATTCGCTCCGGCACTTGCGGTATAATAATCCCATCATGTCTGTGCTGCATCTGCGCGGGGTGACGATGGCGTATGGGCGGCGCACTCTGTTCTCCGAAGTGGAGGCCGACGTGCCGGCGGGCCGGTGCCTGGTCGTGACGGGGGCGAACGGCGCGGGCAAGAGCACCCTGCTGAAGATCGTCGCGGGCCTGCTCCGGCCCGAATCCGGGGCCGTGGCCTTTGAGGGCGCGCGGGGCTATGCCGCTCCCGACGTGCAGCTTTACGGCGAGCTGACCGGGCTGGAAAACCTGGCCTTCTTTGCCCGTCTTCGCGGCGTTTCCGATGTGACCAGTGCGTCGCTGCTGGCATCAGTCGGCTTGCCCCGCGCGCGGGGGCGCGATTTGGTCTCGGCCTATTCGTCGGGAATGCGCCAGCGGCTCAAGCTGGCCGTCTCGCGGCTCGGCGACCCGCCGCTCCTGATTTGGGACGAGCCGACGGCGACGCTGGACGAGGCGGGAAAGGCGCGCGCGGACGCTCTCCTGACGGAGCACCGCGCGCGCGGCGGCCTGGCCGTGGTCGCCACCAACGATCCCGCCGAGGCCGAGCGCTGGGGCGACCTGCGGCTGACGATTGGGGCTTGATTTTCGTATTGCTAACCACTGGATAACCTGCGCCTGGGCCGTCTTCCGCAAAGACCTCCAGGTCGAATTGCGGACGCGCTACGCGCTGGGGGCCGTCCTGCTGTTCGCCGTGACGACGCTGATCGCCGTCTCCGCCGCCCTCAGTGCGACGACCGTTCATGCCGAGGTCAAGGCGGCCTTGCTCTGGATCGTACTGCTGTTCGCCGCCCTGTCCGGCCTGGCCCGGGTCTTCGTGCGCGAGGAGGAAGCAGGCACCGCGCCGCTCCTGCGCCTGTCCGCCCCGGCGACGGCGGTCTACGCCGGCAAGTGGCTGTTTAACATCGCGCTCGTGTTTGCCGTAGAGACAGTAAGCGTGCCGCTGTTCCTGGTCGTCCTGCCCATCAACAACGTGAACTTCGGCCTGCTGCTCGGTGTTCTCTCTTTAGGCGGCGTCGGCCTGGCGGGCGCTTCCACGTTCATCGCGGCTCTGATCGCGCAGGCGTCGTCGGGCAAAAGCGCGCTGTTTTTCATCGTGGCCTTCCCGGTCCTGCTGCCCCTGCTTTTAATCGCCGTGCAAGGGACGGTCGGCGCGTTCGGCACCCTGCCCACCCACCAGGCTCATTCGCGGGCCGATCTGGGAATGCTGGCAGTCTATGGCTTGGTGATGACGACGGCGTCTTTTCTGCTGTTTGAGTACATCTGGCATGACTAGCGTCAATCAAATTGGTAAATTCGGACTTCTTCTTTTAGTCTGTGCCGCCACCGCCGGCGGCTTTCTGTGGCTGCCTCCCGTGACAACGTTCGTCAGCCCCGAACTCGCCCGGATCGCGGTGTTTCACATTCCCTGCTCCATCGTCGGTTCGGTCGCGACTGCTGTGGGTGTTTGGTTTGCTCTCCGTTACCTGCGGTTCCGGGACCTGCGCGACGACATCAAATCTTCCGTCTCGCTGTCGCTCGCCCTTTTGCTGTGGTGCCTCACGACCGTCACCGGGGCCATCTTCGCCCAAGCCGAGTGGGGCGCTTATTGGAGCTGGGACATCAAGCAGATCAGCATCGTCATGCTGCTTCTGATTTACGTCGCTTATTTCGCCCTGCGGGCGGCGGTGGATGATGCGCGCAAACGGGCCGCTGTCAGCGCCGCCTATACTCTGTTCGCTCTGGTCGCCGTTCCTTTTTTGACGCTGATTCTGCCCAACTCAACGCCCAACACGCTGCACCCGAAGAACACTGTGTTCAGTGCGGAGTATTGGGTCATACTCAGCGCGTTCTCGGTCGGCCTGACTTTGATCTACATCTGGGCCTATCGCCTGCACGTCGCGCTGGAGCTGATGCAGCGGCGGCTGGACCGGCGTGCGCGCGTTGTTTTGCAAAAACGAACTCCCGCTGCCCCGGTTGTCGTGGAGGCGCGACGCTAAGATGCAAAGCCTTGTCCCGCTGATGCTGGTCCCCCTGCTGATCTTTGTCGGCTTCTGGGGCTATCTGTGGAACCTGGACGGCAAGGTCCGGCGTCTCAAAGACGAGATGCGGCGGCTGGACGAGCCGGAAAGCGAAGATGAGTAGATAAGAATGAAAAACAAAGGCGCCATTATTGGCCTGATTATCATTGTGGCGGCGCTGGCCTTCAGCGCGCTGGCCTTCAAGAACAACCTGGTCAACGCCGTGCCATTCGCCGAGGCGATGAAGGCGACCGATTCGGACGTTCAGATCATGGGTGCGCCTGTGAAGGGAACGATGACCTATGACAATGCCGCCCACGCCCTGCGCTTCGACCTGCGCAACGCGGCGGGTGTGACGATGCATGTTGTCTACCAGGGGCCGAAGCCTGAAGATTTGGACTCGGCCATGACCAAAGCCGTCGCCATCAACGCCCAGGGGACTTATGACCCGAAGCAGCGCGTCTTTGTTGCCGACAACCTGCTGGTGAAGTGCCCCTCCAAGTACCAGGGGCAGGGGACAACCGAGCGCAGCTACGGGAAATAGGACCTTAGAAACCACAACACCATGCCGACCTTCGGACTGCCGACCTTTGGGACAATCTGCATCTGGACCACCCTCGCCGCGCTCGTCGCCTCGATGACGTGCTACCTCGTTGCTTGCGTCCGGCGCGGGTCGGCGGACGGCGGCGCGGGCTGGGTGCGCGCGGGCCGCACGGCGTTCCTGATGGCCGTGGCGGGCGTCCTGGGCGCTTCCGCCGCCCTGGGGACGCTGCTGGTGACGCATCGGTTCGACGTGCAGTACGTCTATGACCATTCCGCGCGGGCGATGTCGCCGCTCTACTATTTTCCTTCGTTCTGGTCCGGGCAGGAAGGCTCATTCCTGGCGTGGGGCTTTTGGATCGCCGTGCTGGGTGTGGTTCTGGCCTGGACGGCGGGACCGGCCGAGCGGCGCGTGATGCCAATCCATGCGTCCGTGCTGCTCTTCTTCATCGGGATGCTGGTGGTCAAGCCGCCCTTCTTGCCGACGACGGATCAGTTCGGCATTCCGGTGACGCCGACAGAAGGGCTAGGGCTGAACCCGCTCCTCGAAAATTATTGGATGGTGATCCATCCCCCGACGCTCCTGCTGGGCTTTGCCGCGCTCACCGTGCCGTTCGCTTTCGCCCTCTCCGCCCTGTTCTGGCGCGAGTGGGATGGCTGGCTGAAGCGCGCTCTGCCCTGGGGCCTGTTCGGCTTTGCCGTCCTGGGGCTGGCCATGATGATGGGCGGTTACTGGGCCTACGAGACGCTAGGGTGGGGCGGCTTCTGGGCCTGGGACCCCGTCGAAAACGGCCCCTTCGTGCCCTGGATGGGGCTGGTGGCCTTCCTCCACGCCGCCCAGATTCAGCGTGTGCGCGGCGGCTTCCTGAAGCCAACTCTGCTGTTCGCTCTGCTTCCTCTGACCGGGGCACTTTATGAGACCTTCCTGACCCGGACCGGCGTCCTGGACAAGTTCAGCGTCCACTCCTTCTCGACGTTGGGCGGCTTTGCCAACAATGTCGTTCTGGGGGGGCTGCTGCTGGCCGTCTTCGTATCGGTCGGCGCGCTGCTGTGGCGCTGGAAAGCCGTTCCCAGGGGTGAGGGCACGACCGAGGACATCCAATCGCGCGAGTTCGGCTTCACGATGGCGGTGGTCGTGCTGACCCTGTGCGGCTTCATCGCCGCTGTTGGCCTGTCCGCGCCCCTGCTGACCGGGCTGGGCGTCAAGCTGCACCTGGCCGACTACACCGCCAGTGTCCGCGAGGATTACCACAACCGCGCCCTGTTCCCCATCGCCGTCCTGCTCGCCCTGGGCATGGGGCTGGGACCGCACCTGGCCTGGCGCGGGCGCGGCGGCCCGGACGGCGTCCGGCTGGTCTGGAGCTACGCCCTGTCCGTCATCGCCGCCGCTGCCTTTGTGCTGGCGAGCAAGTCTTTGGGGACGCCGCTGACCCCCCCGAAGCTCATCCCGCAGCTTCTGCTGTTCACAGCCTCAGTCTTCGCCGTCATCTCTAATCTAACCCTCCTACGCCGCCTGTTCCCCACGAAGTCAGGCATCCGGGGCGCGTCGCCCTGGACCGTGGGCGGCGTCCTGTCCCACGTCGGGGTCGCTGTTCTGCTTCTGGGCGTCGTCTGCCTGGTCACGTTCGTCAAGAAGGACCCGGATGTGCTGCTGGTCCAGAACCGACCCTGTGGGGTACTAGGGACGCCGAACCCAAGCGAACCGTGCTATGAGCCGGACGCTGCCTACACGATGGTCTACCGGGGCATGTCGGGCGACTGGCAGACGGACAAAGACAACAAGCTGATCTTCGACGTCGCCTCGCGGGACGGCAAGGAGCGGTTCACCGCTCGCCTCCCCTTCGCGCTGCGGCCCCTGGAAGACGGCGAAAAGAAGATTTTCGGCCATCCGGCCATTGTCCATCACGGCGGCGGCGACCTGTACCTAGCCCTCAAAGACGGCCCCGACCAGTTCTATAAGACGCCCGTGTACCAGCCCAAGCTGAAACTGGGCGATGTCAAGCGGATCGGTCCCTACACCGTCGAGTTCATGCGCTTTGACAACCCGATGCGCGACATTGTCGCGCAGACAGGCCAGGTGCCGGACGTGATGCCCGTGACAGCCGTTCTGCGCGTGACCTACCAGGGCGTTACCAGCCTGGTCAAGCCGCAGTTCATCCAGTACAAGGAAAACCCGAACCCGAAGTCACCCGAGGTCAAGCTGCCCGGCGGCTGGCTGCTCGGCTTCGCGGGCATGAACGCCGGCAGTTCGGATCAGGCCAATCCCGGCCTGGGCGCTAGGGACGAGGCGGCTTCCCTGACCTTGCGCGAGGACAGCGGCCCGCCGGTCGAGGCGTTCCAACTGGAAGTCACGACGCGCCCGATGATCAACCTGGTCTGGGTGGGGACGCTGCTGCTGGTCGCGGGCGGCCTGGTTTCCATGCGCCGCCGCATCCAGGAGAACCGGCTGGTCCCGATCCCGGACCTGCCGGAACCGGAGGCGAAGCATTCGACAGGCCGTGCTCCGGTCGCCCGCCGCGCCAAAAATAAGGGCCGCGCGCCCGCGACCAAGCCCGCGCCCTCGCTGTCCACCGGCAAGAGCGGGAGGCGCTAACGCCCCATGCGTCTGCGACAGCTACTCAAAAGCAAGATACACCGCGCCACCGTCACCGAAGCCGATGTCAACTACATCGGCTCCATCACGATAGACCAAGACCTGCTGGAACGGGTGGACCTGTGGCCGGGCGAGCTGGTCCACGTCTGGAACGTCACCAACGGCGAGCGGTTCGAGACCTACGCCCTGGCCGGCGAACCGGGCGGGGGTCTGATCCGCGTCAACGGCGCGGGCGCGCACAAGGCCCGTCCCGGCGACATCCTCATCGTCGCCGCCTTCGCGCTCACCGACGAGCCGGTTTCGCCCAAAGTCATCCTCGTGGACGAGCAGAACCGCTACCTGCGAGATTTGTAGAGATCACCATGTTTGAAGTCCGCGTCGAGAAGACCATCGCCTGCGCCCACCGGCTATTCGACTACAACGGCCCCTGCGAAAGCCTGCACGGCCACAATTATCGCATCGAAGTGGCCTACGTCGGGAGCGAGTTGGACCGCTTCGGGATGCTGGTGGATTTCACGGACATCAAAAAGGCGTTCCATGCCGTCCTGGACACGCTTGACCACACCTACCTCAACGACCTCCCCGCCTTCCATGACCTCTCCCCCTCGGCGGAGAACATCGCCCGGCACATCTTCCACGAGCTGAAGCGCACCCTCTTCGACCGCGCCTCCCTCGACCACGTTTCCGTTTGGGAGACCCCGACGCAGGTAGCCGTCTACCGGGAGGGCTGACTTGACCCTTGGCTGGGGAGAGTATGTGGAGAAAGACGAGGCGGAGCACCGCGACGGCGTTTCTTCCGCCGACATCTACCATGCTTGTCAGTCCATAACCGAATTCGCCGAGCCGTACCGGGAGGCCGCGCCGGAAGTGCAGGAAATGGCCGTTCGGCATTTTGTGGATACACGTCTTTTGCCATTGTTGCTGGGCAAGGTCAAGCCGTAATCCCACCCGCCGCGCGGGCCGAAGGGCGCTACAGGCGATTGACCAGCACGATGGAAGGTTGCTCGGAGACCGCCAGGCTCGCCCGGCCTCCCTTTAGGATCAGGGGAGTCGCCTCGCCGCTTGATTTGCCTTTGACCAGCGTGATCAATGTCGCCTCGTCCGTCTTGCTGCCCAACATGATCTTGAAATGAGGGAGCGTGGAGCCGTCACTGGTCGGACGCCAGACGACGTAAGCGCCGCCCGTCCCCGCCGCACTTCGGAAGCGGTAGACCTTCACCGCCGCGTTTCCCGACGGCTGTTCGCCTGCGAAGCGCATCCCGGCCAGCCGGTCGCGCAGGGTGTGGACGTAGTACCAGGACGCTTTCGGCTCCCACTTGCCCTTTTCCGTCACCAGACCGCTGCTGGAAAACTGCGTCGCGTCCGTGGGGTTGACATCCCGCAGCAGGTACATCGCCGCCCGGTCCACGCCCGCCGCCGCCAGCGCCAGGTAAGAGCGCACCAGCCACTGTCCCTGCACCTCTTCGGGTGAGTAGCCGCCGATGGCCGGGGCGCGCTGGGGCGACTGCGGGTTGGTGTCATAGCCGAACTCCGTCACCCACACTTCTTTCCCCGGCAGTTGGCGTCGGCAGTAATCCACCAGCGCTGCCGCCTTGCCCCGCAGGTCGTCCGCTTCCGGGCTGATTCCCACCTGCCCTTTCTGCTGCTCGCCGCCCGTGTTGCTGTAATGGTGGAAGTTCAGAATGTCGCATGGGAAACTCCCGCTCCGGTGGGCGTCCGCCCACGCCTTCATCGTCTTCACATAGTCCAGGCTCAGGCCGGCCAAGCCGCCCATGACGAGCTTCGCCTGCGGGTCGGCGTTCTTGACCCCGACTGTCCGCCCCATGCGGCCCTGGTCGCCGTCATAGTCCGCGCTGCACATGGCCGCGAACTCTTCGGGCTGGAAGTACGCTTCCCGCCCGCCCCACCAGCCATCCTCCTCGTTCCAGTTCTCGTAGAAGTGCAGCAGGCCCAGCCCCGACCGGCGTGGCTGGTCCGGGGCCAGCTTGAGCTTGACGTCAGGCACATGGACGCTTCCATAACGGGCCGCGTACTGGAAGAGGTGGCCGGCGTGGGCGGCATAAGAGGCCGGCTCCGCCGCCGACTGGCCCGACGGCACAGGCTTGCCGCTGGGCTTGCCCTGTCCCGGCCCGCGCAGCCAGGCCACGCCGCCCTGGATGGCCGGGCAGACCGTCACCCCGGCGGCCTTCAGCCGCGCGTAGTAGCCGTCGAAGTCCCACCCACCGCCCGCGCCGTAAGAGGGGTTCCACTTGTTCTGGTTGTGGGGGTAGCCGGGGTACGTCTTGCCGTCCCCCTCGTCCCAACCCCAATCGTGGTACTCGCGCACGAACCCGCCCACCATCATCTTGTCCAGCGGGTCGTCAATAAAGGCGTTGACGCCGATCAACTGGTCTATTGTGGGCAGTGGGTGTGTCACGGGAGGCGGCTCAATTGCTTTCGGCCCAACGGCAGTTCCATACACCACTAGTTCCGGCGCCTTCGTCCCCGCATCCGCCAATGTAATTTCCAGGTAGCGCGTCGTAACCGTGACGGGATGCGCGTTCCAGACGTTGTAGTGGCTGAGATCGTCCGTCAGCAGCGCCGTCCAGCGGAACGGCTTCCCCGCCGAGACGGTCACATGGCCCGTCCCCTGCCCATCATAAAGATACACGTCCGAGAGCCGGTAAGACCGCCCCAGGTCCACAAACGCCCGCGCCGGGTAGTGCCAGGCCGCCCATTCCGGGAACCAGACCGTCGTCGGCGTCCCACCCCGCCCCGCCCTGGGATCACCCGCCACTGCCTGCTCATCCACGAGTTTGCCCGCCTCCCCAAACCCCGTCTCGTTGACCACCATCGCCGATGACAGTTGGATTTTCTGCGGCGCGTCCACGAGCGGCGCGCAGAAAGCGGCCTTCAAGAAAAGCAGTAGCGTACAGAGGGCAAGTATGAGAAGGGTCGGTTTCATGGTTGGCATAACTTCCGCGTCAGCCACATAATGTCCTGCCGCTTATGGGGTATAATGGGCAAATATGCCAACAATATTCCGCGCGATGAAAGACGCAGATGGCAAGCCAATCGTGGGTGAGGGCCCGACAGACTTAGGCGTCCGTGTCCCTGCGGACATTCAGCCGAATACCGCTGGCAATGTTGTCCCAGGTACAGGAGGTATGTCCGTCGCTCCCTCATTAGCGGATTTGCCGACACACCGCCTGCCAAAGCGCTTGCAAACTCTTGTTCCCGACGCACGCGGCGTAGACACTAACATAGTTTGGCGTCTGGGAGAAGGCGACTTTGTTGCCGGGGCCGTTGCTGATGGTCTGCAATTACGGCTTGATCCAAATAGAGCAAGGCACGGCTTCGTGGAGCCAGCCTCGCCAGTGGCTCTTGAGGAGTATCGGGCGGCTTTAGCGGCGACGCGAGACGCTTGGGTGGTAGATGAAACAGGAAAAACACGATGAGCAAGTTTGCAGATAACCCCAGTTACGTCCAGTATGAGCGCCTGCTGGATGATCTGTCCCGCCTTATGGCTGAGGGAAAAGGCGATACGGGCGAAGCAGATGCCGTTCGCGGTGAAATGGATGCTCCGTGGTACAAGCTCAGTCAGGACGAGACAGATCGCCTAAGAGGTGTCTCCGCCGACCTCTACATGCTCCAAAACGATGAGGTTTACGAGCCATACGAAGGGACGCCGGAGGAACTCCGTTCCCGCCTGAATGACGCCTGGGACCGAGGCCAGTATGAGGCGGTTCTGGCGCTGCTCCGCAAAGGAACGCCGTTCCTGACGCCGGCGCGGGTCGCCTACCTGCGCGGGCGATGCTACGCGGCGCTCGGCCACCTGGACACTGCCCTACTGTTCCTGCGCTACGCGGCGGAGCGTGATCCGGAGCGGGCAACCTATCAGGTCGCTGTGCTTGACCTGCTTCTGAAGCTGCACCGGGCGGACGATGCGCTGGCCGAAGCGGATTCCTACCTCCGAACGACCGCAGAACCGCTGCTTCTGGCCGCGTAGCCGCGCAAACTCCATTGGGCATCCCCCTGCAAACATGGTATAAGCCCTGTGGAGGAACCGATGCACGAACTACAGGCGATGGACCTGGCCCGCCGCTCCATCCTGGTCGCCTTGCAATTATCCCTGCCGATTTTAGTGCTGTCTCTGGTCGTCGGCGTCGTCGTCAGCCTCTTTCAAGCGGTGACGCAGATTCAGGAGCAAACGCTGACGTTTGTGCCCAAGATCATCGTCCTCGTGCTGGCCCTCGTCGTGCTGGGGCCGTGGATGCTGCACACGATCGTCGGGTTCACGTCCGGGCTGTTCCTCAGCCTGCCGACCACCATACGCTAGGCAGGCGCTCCTCCATGTTCGACCTCGCTGCCTTCTCCGCCGACTCCTTCTGGGCCTTCTTGCAGGTCTTCGTCCGCGTCTCCTCGCTGTTCGTCACCGCGCCCGTCTTCGGCAGCCGAGAAATCCCGACGCAGGTGAAGGCGGGTCTAGCATCCCTTCTGTCTCTGGTCTTGCTGCCGCTGGTCAAGGCGACGCTGACGCAGGCCGTGCCCGCGTCCGTCTTCGGCATGGCGGCCCTCCTGCTGGGGCAGGCGCTGATCGGCCTGATGATCGGGCTGGTCGTGTCCCTGCTGTTTGTCGCCGTCCGCATCGGGGGCGACCTGATAGACTATCAAATGGGCTTCACGCAGGCGTCTACGTTCAACCCGCAGTTCAACGAGACCGTCTCGCCCATCGCCTCGTTCCAGTATCGTTATGCCATCGTCCTGTATCTCCTTGCCAACGGCCACTGGCTGCTGCTGGCCTCGCTGGAGCGGTCGTTCGTCACGCTGCCCGTCGCGCAGATTTCCATCAATGGATTGACCGGCACGTTCACGGACCTCACATTCGGGATGCTGGTGGCAGGCCTCCAGATCGCCGCGCCCGCCGCCGCTGTGCTGATGGTGACGGACATCGCGTTCGCCTTTCTGAACCGGGCGATGCCGTCCATGCAGGTCTTTTACGTTGGGATGCCCGTCAAGGTGCTGGTCGGCTTCGTGGTCGTCATCGCCGTCATCCCGCTGCTGACATCGGTGGTTGCGGGTCTGGTCGCCGGCTCGCCGCACGAGGTCGCAACGCTGCTGCGGGGAATGCACAGGTAACGCATGGCCGAAGGCGAAGAAAAATCGTTCCCCGCCACGCCCAAGCGGCGGCAGGAGGCGCGCAAAAAGGGGCAGGTCGCCCGGTCGTCGGAGTTTGGGGCGGCCCTGACGCTGCTGGCCGTCGTCCTCGCGCTCCATGCCCTGCTGCCCGGCGAGGGCGGCTTGAGCCTGCTGCGCGACCTGCAAGCGGCGTTCCGCTTCAGCCCGCATGACTCGGCCTTTACATTCGAGACGGTGCATCAGTGGCACGTTCGCGCCCTCGGCTGGGAGGCAAAGATCATCGTGCCCGTCCTGCTGCTGGCCGTCGCGCTGGGGCTTGTCTCAGGCATCGGACAGGTGGGGTTTGCGGTCACGCCGGAAGCGCTGGCCCCGCAGTGGAACCGGGTCAACCCGGCCACGGGGCTGAAGCGGCTGCTCTCGATGCGCGGGGTCGTGGAGGCGGTCAAGGGCCTGCTCAAGATGAGTCTGGTCGGCGGCGTCTGCTACGCCACCCTGCGCCGCGCCATCGAGTCCGGCGACCTGCTGCGGACCATGCACGAGCCGCTGACCCAGGTGATCTCGGTCGTGGGCGGCCTGATCTGGACGCTGGGCCTGCGCGTCAGCGTCATCCTGCTGATCCTCGCGGTCGCGGACTATGCGTATCAGAGATACGAACACGAAAAGTCCCTGAAGATGAGCCTGACCGAGATCAAGCAGGAGGCGAAGCAGTCCGACGGCGACCCGCACATCAAGGCCAAGATCAAGCGGCTCCAGCGCGAGATGTCCAAGCGGCGCATGATGCAGGACGTGCCGAAGGCCGACGTCGTCATTACCAACCCCACCCACTTCGCCATCGCGCTGACCTATGCGGGCGGCGCGTCCGCCCCCAAAGTGGTCGCCAAAGGCCAGGACGAGGTCGCCGCGCGCATCCGCGAGATCGCCCGCGAGCACAAAGTCCCCCTGGTCGAGAACAAGCCCCTGGCCCGCACCCTCTACAGCACGGTCGAGATCGGCCGCGAAATCCCCGCCGACTTGTTCGAGGCCGTCGCGCAGGTGCTGGCCTTCGTCTACCGCACCTATGGCCGCCGGAAGTCTTAGATCGCCCCTTCGCCCCCAATTCTGGGGGAACCGGACAGACCAACCTGTAAGGGCGAACCTCCTGCTATCCTCCCCCCCCAGAATTGGGGGCCGGGGGGCGATCCGACCGAAGAAGTTGCGGCCCAGGCAGGGATTCCCGCCCCCTCCCGCGAACATAGGACCCATATAAAGCGGGCGAACGTCATCACAGGGGGAAGCAAGACATGATTAATGGTCCGGGCAACATGCAGTACGCCGTGGCCCAGAAGCAAACGCAGGTCGGCGGCGACTGGTTTTTCTGGATTGCCGGGTTTTCCATCATCAATTCCCTGATTGGCCTGGCCGGGGCAGGCATCCATTTCGTCATCGGACTGGGGACGACGGAGTTGTTCGACGCCTTCGGAGGCCATTCCGGGGCGGCGGGAAAAGGCATCGCTCTGGGGCTGGACCTCCTGGCCGCCGGCTTTTATGTGCTGTACGGGCTGTTCGCGCGCAAGGGCGCGCGCTGGGCCTTCGTGGTCGGCATGATCTTCTATGCGCTGGACGGCCTACTGCTGATCTTCGTGAAAGACTGGCTCGCTGTTGCCTTCCATGCCTACGCCCTGTACCGCATCTTCCAGGGCTTCCAGGCCGCCAGGATGCTCGCCCTGCTGCGCGCCCAGCAAGCGGCGACGCCGCCCGCCGGCTACCAGCCCCCGCCGTCCGGCGTTTGGCCGCCGCCGCCCAGCGCCTGAAACTGTGTTATAATAGAGGCAATGGAAATCATTCTTTTTATTGACGGCGCCTCCAAAGGCAACCCCGGCGCGGCGGGCATCGGCGTTCTGGTGACCGACGCGGACGGAAAGACGATCACGGAGATCGGCGAGGGCATCGGGCAGACCACCAACAACGTCGCCGAGTATAAAGCCTTGATTCGCGGGCTGGAAGAAGCGCAGGCGCGGGGCGCGCGCCGCGTGGTCGTCCACACCGACAGCCAGCTCATGGCCCGGCAGATGGAGGGCCGGTACAAGATCAACGCCCCGCACCTGAAGGCGCTCCAGCAGGAGGCGGCGGCTCTGTGCCGCCTGTTCCCCGGCGGCGTTACCCTAACGCACATCCTGCGCGAAGGCAATGCCCGCGCCGACCAGCTCGCCAACCAGGGCGCGCGGCTGGCGGCATCGCAGGGCTGACGTAGACGAGGCAACAAGACAATGGTCTGTCCGTATTGCAGTCACAAAAACACCTCCACAGCCACGATCTGTAACCAGTGCGGCATTCTCCTGCACCTGGGGCGGACCAGCCGCGCCGTTCCGCATGGCGGCGGAACGCCCCACGGACTGTCCCGCGTCCGCACCCTCCTGCCGGGGCATCGCCTGAAGGCGCACCACGCCGCCCTCCATGCCCAGAGCGAAGAACTGGTCAAGGAGATCCAGGAGCGCGCAGAGGAGGCGCTGAAAGACCCCGCCCACGCGCCCGCCGCCCGGCTCATCCTGGGGGCGCTGTTTCTGCTGCATGGCGAGATCGAAAAGAGCATTCACTGGTTCCAGCAGGCGCGCCAGACGGGCGGCGCTGAGTTCCTCAACAATGCCGCCGTTGCCCTGGCCCGGCGCGGGACGCTGCCGCAGGCCGCCGAGCTGTTCGAGCAGGCCACCCGGCTCGGCCCGGATTTGGCCGCGCCCCCCGCCAACCTCGCCCACCTGTTCGTCGAAGCCGCCCTCGACCCGGACCCGGAGGGGGCGACTGTGGCGATTGAGCACATCCAGAGCGCCCTGGCCCTGGAGCCGAAGAACGCGACCCTCCACAGCCGTCTGGCGCTCATTTACTGCCGGGAGCGCCGCTACGACGAGGCCGTGCCGGAGTTCGTCCGCGCGCTGAAGCTGGCGGGGGAGGATAACGCCCTGAAGGCGGACGCGGAGAACGACACCGGGCTGGCGCTGATCCTGAGCAGCGACCGGGCGACGGCGGAAAAGGCGTTCGACGCTGCCCTGCATCTCGACCCGCACCACGCCCACGCGCTGACCAACCTCTGCCTGGCACGGATGGAGGAGGGCATCGGGGCGGCGGACCTGGAAAATCTCGGTCGGGCCGCGCGCCTCGACCCGAAAAGCGCCCCGGTTCGCGCCAACCACGGCTACGCGCTGTGCCGGGTGGGAGCGATCAATGACGGCATCCTGGAGCTCAAAGAGGCGGTCGGAATCCACCCGCGTCTGTTCGAGGCCGGCTACAACCTGGGCAAAGCTTACGCGGACGGCGGCGCGCTGGACATCGCCGAGCGCTATCTTGGCCGCGCCTTGCAGATCAGCCCCCGCTCCGGGGCGACCCTGACGGCTCTGGGCGCTATCAAGACCACGCAGCGGATGCTGCCGCAGGCGATCCAGTATTTCCAAGCCGCCCTGAAAGTCTGGCCCCGCTCCGCCCTGGCCGAAACCAACCTGAGCATCGCGCTGGGGCTGTCCAGCGACTACGTCCAGTCGGCGCGTCATCTCAAAAAGGCGGGCGATCTGGACCCCCAAGACCCGCACATCCCCGCCCAGTCCGGCTGGCTGCAATTGATGCAGGACAACCTGACCTCGGGGCTGGACGAACTGGGCGTCGCGCTCAAAATGGACGATCGCCTGCCCGAAGTCCACAGCAACCTGGGCCTGTGCTACATCGCCCTGGGCAAGCCGGAACTCGCCCTGCCGCACTTTGGGCGCGCGCTGGAGCTGAAGCTGGGCTTTCACGCCGTCCATTACCAGTGGGGCTGCGCCCATGCCGCTCTCCACCACCCCGACGGGGCGCTGCGCGAGTGGGAATTGGCGGCCAAACATGAACCGGCCAACGCCGACTGCCACGTCAACCGGGGCGTTCTGTTCTACCAGAAGGGGCAGATGGACGACGCCGTCGCCGAGTTCCGGCACGTCATCATCCTGCGCGAGACCTGCATGGAAGACTTCTCGAACCTCGGCCTGGCCTACGCCAAGTCGGGGATGCTCCTGCACACTGCCGCCCGTAACCCGCAGGACCCGCGCATGAAGCTGGCCGTGGAGCGGCACACGCAGGCTGTTGACATGTTCGACCGCGCGCTGGCCCTAGACCCAAAGAACGTCATGCTGCACTCGAACCGCGGCCTCGCCTGCTTCTTCGCCGGCCGCCCCGAGTCGGCAATGCGCGCGTGGGCCACTGTCAGCAAGCTGGACCCGGCCTATGCCCGCAAGCGCGGGGACCGCCAGCAGTCCGAGTTCGATGACTCCCAACTCGCCCTCGTCCCGCTTTCCGTCTCCGCCCGCGCCGTTTCCCTGCCTGCCAAGACGGGACCGTACCTGCCCCGCTACCTAGCCGGCTACGACACGGAGGAATGGGACCTGATCTTGAGCGACCCCGCCCTCATCCGCCTGTCCGAAATGCGCCGCGAGATGCGCCGCCTGGACCGCGACCTGGCTTCCCTGCACTGAGGCCATGCCTGCCACTGAAAAGCAGCCCCGGCGCATTATGCGCTGGGGCTGCTCCGTCGTGCTATAGGACTGGCCGCGTCGCCAGGAAAAAGAAGGGAGGGCGCCGAAAGCGCCCTTGCCCGGCCCGCTGGGGTCTCCACATCGAGAAGGGCGGCCCGCCGGCGACTCTGGCGGCGGACCATTCCCACGCTTACGACGCCGGCGCGGCCTGTTTTGTTCCTTCTTTTCCCCCGGACTGTGTCGTTTCGGCGGCTGGCAGAGCGACCAAATCGTCCAGACGCAGCGCCCGCAGCGCGGCAGCGAGGGCGCGGCGGCCATCCTCCCCTGCGGCCCGCCCGCCGGGGCGCAGCCACGCTTCTACCAGCCGGCCCAGCCGCTTTTCGGCGTACTCGTCTGCCCACCGCTCGATCTTCTGCTCCACCCGCGCCGCCTTGCGCGGCGGGGTGGCGCGGCGGTTCAGGAAGCGCGTGACGTGGTGCCCAACCTCGTGGAAGACCGTGTACGCCAGGTGCAGGCGCAGGGCGAAGTCGCCGACGCGCTGGGGCAGGGGCAGCAATGGGGCGACGTGCGGCTGGAGGTACAGCTCGATGGCGATGCCCGTGTGGTCCTGCCGCCAGATGCCCAGCGCCTTGCCTTTGGGGTCTTCGTCCCAGATGATCAGCGCCCCGAGTTCGCGCAGATGCTCGCGCGGCAGCCGTTCGACGGCCTCCCCCACCATCTCCCGCAGGGCTTCGGCCCCGCCCGCTTCCTCGTAGCCGCCGCTCACATGCCAGTCAAGACGCATAGTTAGCCCAGAATGTGCAGGCCGTTGTCCACATACAGCACCTCGCCCGTGATGCCGCGCGCCCAGTCGGAAGTCAGAAAGGCCGCCGTGTCGCCCACCTCATCAATCGTCGTGTTTTTGCGGAGAGGCGCGCGCTCGCGCGCCTCGCGGTGCATGTCGGAGAAGCCCGCGATGCCGCGCGCCGCCAGCGTGTTCGTCGGACCCGCGCTGATCGCGTTGACCCGGACGCCCTGCGGTCCCAGATCATTGGCGAGATAGCGCACCGAAGATTCCAGCGCCGCTTTCGCTATGCCCATCGTGTTGTAGTTAGGAAGGACGCGCTCCGCTCCCAAGTAGGTCAGCGTCAACAGGCTGCCGCCCGCGCTCATCAGCGGTTCGGCGGCCTTCGCGGCGGCGACGAAGCTGAACATGGAGCTGTCCATCGCGATCTGAAAACTCTCGCGGGAGACATCCATGAACCGCCCGCTGATGCCGTCTTTCGGCGAAAATCCAACCGCATGGATGATAAAATCCAGCCGCCCGAACTCTTTCCCAAGCCGCTGGTGCAGCGCCTCGATGTCGTCGTCTTTGGTCAAGTCGCAGAGCTGGATGAGAGAGGTGCTTTCGGCGGGCAACTGCCCCGCCAGCTTCTGCACGTCCTTTTCCTCGCGCTCCGACAGTACGCTGTAGGCCAGCCGCGCTCCCTCGCGCGCCAGGCTTTGCGCGCAGCCCCAGCCCAATGACCGCTCGTTCCGCACCCCATAGATGATGCCCTGCTTGCCGTCCAGAATACCCATGTCGTTTCTCCTGCCTCCTCGCAAAAACCGGTGTCAGGGGTATTTTACCTGAAAACGGGCGCGAGTGCATTATCTCGACATGGGAGCGATCATTATCCCGGCACTGGAAGTGCCGGTCTACTGGTGAATGGAAGTCGCTCCGCGACTGAGGGAAGGATAGCGGACGCCCGTTCTTAGTGCCGGAGGCACTTCCACTCCATAGTAGACCGGCACTTCCAGTGCCGGGGGCACGAACACCGTGCAGGAAACCCGCCGCCTTCTGTCGAAACCCTCCCCGAACCCGCCTGTAAGGAGCAATCGCTATGGTCCAGCCCGTCGCCGTCAACGAAACCCGCCTCGTCCAGACCTTTCTGGACCTCGTCCGCCAGAACACGCCGCCGCGCCACGAAAAGGCCGCCAGCGAGATCGGCGCACGGATACTCGCCGAGATCGGCTTCGTGTGCGAGTTCGATGACACGGGCGAAAAGGTCGGCGGCAGCATCGGCAACTTGATCGCCTTCAAGAAGGGGACGGTCGCGGACGCTCCGCCGATCTTCTTTTCGGCCCACTTCGACACCGTGGAGCCAACGCCGGGCTTGGAACCTGTTTTCGACGGTGAGATCATTCGTTCCGGCGGCGACACGATCTTGGGCGCGGACGACAAGTGTGGCATGGCGCCCATTTTAGAAGCCATGCGGATTCTGGACGAGCAAAGCATCCCGCACGGCGACATCCAGTTGCTGCTGACCATCTGCGAGGAGATCGGGCTGGTCGGGGCCAAGCATCTGGACCCGCGCCGGATCAAAGCGCAGTTCGGCTACGTCCTCGATGCTGGCCCCCCCGTCGGCTCGTTCGTCTACAGCGCGCCGACGCAGGACATTTTCGAGGTCTGGATACACGGCCGTCCCGCCCACGCCGGCGCGCAGCCCGAGGACGGCGTTTCGGCCATCCTGGTCGCCGCCCGCGCCGTCGCCCGCATGAAGCTGGGCCGGATAGACCACGAGACGACGGCCAACGTCGGCATCGTTTCGGGCGGCACGGCCACCAACATCATCCCCGCCGAGTGCTACCTGAAGTGCGAGGCCCGCTCGCGCTCCCAGGCCAAATTGGACAAGCAGCGCGACCACATGCTCGCCTGTTTTCACGAGGAAGCCGCCGCAGCGGGCGTTGGGGTCGAGATCAAGAACGAGGCCGCCTATGTGACCTATGAACTCGGCATGGACGACCCCGTGCTGACCGTCGGCATGGCGGCCTCCGAGCGCATCGGCCTGGAGCCGCTGCTGCGCGTGACCGGCGGCGGGGCCGACGCCAACATCTTCAACGCGAACGGCTTCCCAACGACCGTTTTGGGCTGCGGGATGCAGAACATCCACCGCCACGACGAGTACGTCCGCATTTCCGACATGGTCAAAAGCACGCAGCTGGTGGTCTCCATCGTGCAGACGGCGGCGGAGTGGCGGGGGTAGGGGCGCGACTTATCGCGCCCTCACGGCAAAATTGGATAGGCTCACGGAGGGGCTTGGGTGCATAATCCCTGCGGCTTCGGTTCGAGAAATTTGCAGCATGAGTTCAGCGGTCATGCGCCCGACTTTGGTGTCACCGGAAACTGGAACAGTGCCAATGCAGATTTGTTCAGGCAGGCGATAAGACCACACTGCCACTGCTCCGCAAGTGACTCTGGGTACATTCCGTGGAACCGTTCCCGTGACCCACTACTTCGACCCTGCGACTAACCTATGGGTCGCAGTGGATCAATCAAACACGTTTGTGGCAGGCTGGAAGCTGTACCTAAGCCAGGTCGTGGATTTGCTGAGAAAAGGAAACGTAACATGAGTGGCACCATTCGCCATGAAGAGTATTTCTCGCTAATCGAAGATTTCTTGAGCAGGGATTTAGAAGTTGCCGCCTTCTGTTCCAAGTTCACGGCACTCTGGATACGAGACCGGGACGAGACTTACTCGAAGAAAGCCACATGGCAGCAGCCCTATGACGAATTACTCATAGCGGCGTTCCAGCGCGGCGAGATTGGCGGGAGCGAGTTCCAGCAAAGGTCGGCCGAGCTTTGGGGGTACGCGGAAGACATTGAGTTCCAAACGATGGTAGATGCTCTTCACTCAGCCTGTAGTGTATTCCGACCCTCTCCTGAACTACAGTGGGAGATAGGCGAAGAAGAACTAAGGCGTGAGGTTGGAGAAGCCTTAGCCAATTATCAGAAGCTGGATAAACCGCTGGCGCGGGCCAACTAATGGGGTGATATATGAGGCGCAATCATGGGCTGAGATTGTACGCGAGGCACGGGCGGTGATGACAAGAGGCACGGGCGGTGATGACAAGTGGATGACCTGAAGAAAATAGGCGAGAACAAGTGGTGGGACGCGGACGCTAAGACGCTCTACGTCCGGGCGCCTGCTACGTCCGGGCGCCTGCCCATCGGAAAAACCTGCCAGGCCACATCGCCGATCACCGCGAAGAGTTATCCCGTGAGCCTGATAACTTCAGCACGCGCTACCTGCTGGGGACTTGCTTGTACGCCGACGGGCAGATGGACCAGGCGCTGTCGGAGTGGCAGCAGGTCGCGGCTTCGGGGGACGCGGATTGGGCGGCGCTCGCTCAAGAGGCGCTGGAACGCCTCGACCGGGAGAAATAGCCAGTGATCACGCAGGCGGCCGGCAAAGTGCAGTCCGTGACGGACTGGGACGGGGACGCGCAGGAATTGACCGTGCGGCTCGAACTGGAAACGCGGCGGGCGGTCAACTACCCCGTGCTCACCGGTCCCGCCCATGTCGGTGATGAGGTCGTGCTGAACACGACGGCGCAGACCCTGAAGCTGGGGACGGGCGGCTATGATTTTGTCAGCGCCAACCTGTCCCGCTTGCTCCCCCAGAATTGGGGGGCGGGGGGTGAAACCGGCCACGTCATCAAGGGCCGCTACCTGCCCTGCCAGCAGGCCGTCCTGACACTCGAAGAGCAGGAGCGCTATGCCGATGTCTGGGAGCGCGACCTGGAAGGCTTCCCCGTCCTGGTCGGGCAACTGCACTCGCAGATCGGCCCCGCCGCCGCCGGGCTGTACCTGTCCGGCAAGCGCCGGGTCGCCTATGTCATGACCGACGGCGGCGCCCTGCCGCTGGCCTTCAGCCGATTGGTCCGCGACCTCAGGGCGGCTCATCTTATTTACGCGACGCTGACCTGCGGCCAGGCGTTCGGCGGCGACCGCGAAACCGTGACCCTGCACTCGGCCCTGCTGGGGGCAAAACACATCCTGGACTGCGACGCCGCCATCGTCTGCCAGGGGCCGGGCAACGCCGGCACGGGGACCAAGTACGGTTTCAGCGGCATTGAGCAGGCGCAGAACCTGGACATCGTGCGGGCATTGAGCGGCACGTCCGTCGCCATCGTCCGCATGTCTTCGGCGGACAAGCGGGAGCGGCACCAGGGCATCAGCCACCACACCCGGACGACGCTGGACCTGGCCTACTCCCGCTGCCTCGTCCCGCTGCCGGCGGGGGCGGACGATGCGGGCCTGCCGCCCGGCCACAGCGTCCTCTTGATCGAAGGGGCGCAGGACGCCCTCGACCTGCTGGCCGCGCGGAACGTCGCCGTCACCAGCATGGGGCGGACGCCCGCCGAAGACCCGGCCTTCTTCCTGGCGGCGGGGGCCGCCGGACTTGCATTGAAAGAATAACTATGACCAACATCGAAGAGACCGTCACCAGCAGCCAGCGCGTCTTTGACGGGCGCATCATCAACCTTCGCGTGGACACCGTTGTGCTGCCCAACGGCAAAACCAGCCAGCGCGAGATCGTCGAGCACCGGGGCGCGGTCGCGATGGTGCCGCTCTTGGACCGCGACACCGTCATCCTCGTGCGCCAGTTCCGCCGCGCCGCCGCTGCCAGCCTCCTGGAGATCCCCGCCGGGACGCGCGACGCGGACGAGGACATCGAGCTGTGCGCCCGGCGCGAACTGGCCGAGGAGATCAACTACCGTCCGGGCCGCATGGTCAAGCTTTATCACTCGTATCAGGCCCCCGGCTACTCCACCGAGGTCATCCACACCTTCCTCGCCCTAGACTTGACACCGACGGAGGGCCACACGGACGAGGACGAGTTTTTAGAGATCATCCCAACGCCGTTTGCCGACGCTCTCGAAAAGATCAAAAGCGGCGAGATCGTGGACTCGAAGACCATCAGCGGCCTGCTGTTCGTCGCCCGTCTGCTGCCGGATTTGGAGTTCTAAACCCGCCTTTTCGCAAAACGGGCTGAGGGAGGTATGGTTTTGAATCTTGCGCGGTTTTTATACAACAACGTTCGATTTTATCATAAGAGCCGTAAGGCCCCTGACTTTTCATGGTATAATCAAGCCAACCAGACACAAGTGTTACAGTGGAAAGCCAATGCGGAAGCGACTGCTCCGCAATGCGGCAACACGTTTGGGCCGCCCCTCCGGGGCTTCGGACAGCGGACAGGCCGCCGTGTAGGGGTGCGATTCATCGCGCCCTTCCAATCTTAATCCGAAGCCCCGGAGGGGCGGCCCACCGGCGGAGCCGGGTATAGGCCCGGCCCTTCAGGGCCGGGTAGACTTATGCAAGAGGTCTGCTGGTTTTTGCTGTCACTGCTTCATTTGACGAGCGAAGGACTTGAAGAGGAACCGGCAAGGCGTTACGATAAAAGGGGCAACATTATGATACTGCGGCTCTCGCTGGACCTCCCCGAAGACTCGACTTATATTCGGACGACGCGGCTTCTCAGTCGGTGCCTCCTCGATGACATGAAGGTGAACACGACCACCACTGATGACGTGGAAGTCATCGTCGCGGAACTGTGTTCCAATGTCGTTCGTCACGCCCACTCCAAAGAAACGCACTTCCTGGTCACTTTGGAATACTACAAGCCCCAGGTCGTCATCACGGTGACGGATGCGGGGGAGGGCTTCGCTCAGGGGAACGTACTCCCTGTCGGCGCCGTGCGCTCCGATGGAGAAGGGGGAGAACGCTTGGGCGGTTGGGGGCTGACCCTGCTCGAAGGGCTATCCGACAAACTCGATTTCACCGCGACCGACCCGCACGGCACGACGGTGCGCGTGGAAAAGAACCTGCACTACGAAACTGAGGGGGCCGCTGACGAGGCCGCCGAGCGCGACACAGACATGGGCGGCATCGTGACGGCGAGTAAAAAGTGACAGTACCCTGCGGACCCAAAAAATCCCCGCGCGTGGCGGGGCTTTAGCGGCCTCCCGGATCGGTTGGGGTGACAACTCCCTACGGCTAAAGAATAAATCCTAAAGCCGAGGGCTTCTAGGGTCTTTCAACCCACACATTGTTATCCCAATGTGGTTCTGCACTCAGGCTGCTGTGTTTCAAGCAACGTGTTCACGGCAGTGTTTATTTACGGAGCGACCCGCAAGATTTAGGGTTTTATTGGGGTTACGCTAGGCAGGATGAACGATTTCAGCCTAACAAGATTTCAGCCTAACAAGATTTCAGCCTAACAACCCGTTAAGTCTCTTGCTCTGAACTGGCTCAGTGATAGATTTATTATACCCGAAAGGTGCAAGGATTAAGACAATATCATGCCTTCAAACAGACTTAGAGAAAGGCATGGAGCCTTATATCCCCATGAATAAAGAATAAATCCTAAATTCAGGGGCCTTACGGCTCATTCGGTAAATCAAACCGTCCTGAAAATGAGATTGCG
>JAABUZ0100001402.1_pt1 | contig 46212 bp, 53 predicted proteins | sample 5562091 | NCBI WGS metagenome assembly JAABUZ01 (sample SAMN12813069, study PRJNA571459) | rock metagenome | isolation source: Antarctica rocks | place: Antarctica: Victoria Land, Linnaeus Terrace sud | collected 2015-12-21
GTTGGGGGAGGTTTGGGTGGGGGGGGAGCGGGGGTTGGGGGTTACGGTGGTGGGGGAGAGATCGGCGCGGGGGATGGTGGAGATGACGCGGGAGGAGGCGAGGGGGCGCTGCTGTGGGAGTCGAGGCGGTGGCGGTTGGGAGGTTGAGGGAGGGGGAGGGTGAGGGATTTGGGGTGGGTTGCGGTTCTGGGCGGCGGCTTCGAGCCAGGCGGCGCGGGCGGAGGGGTCGACGGGGCAGGCGGGGGGGGGAGGGGTTTCTGTTTCGGTGGCCATGGGGAGGTGGGAATATGAAGTAGTTGTTATGCGGTGAGGCTTAAGAGATGGATCTCGGAGGACCCTGGTTTTGGCGGAGCTCCGAGGACTTTGTCCGCTTTTGTTCGCCGCAAGTCTGCTCTGGGACTGAACACCAACGATGCTTAAAGGACGAATTCTTTCCTAGCTTTTTCTAGACAGATGTGACTCGCGGACAACAAAGCTCACGATGGCAGATGTGAAGATCTATCGCGCCAGTACGACGGCGCCGGTAAATATCGCCGTTGTTAAGTACCTTCAACCCCTCCCCCACAATTGGCCATAAAGTGACTGTCTAGATACTGGGGCAAACGCGACCCCAAGCTCAACCTCCCTACCAACTCTTCTCTCTCCGTCACCCTCGCCCAGTCCGACCTTCGCACACATACCACCGCTTCCTGCTCCTCCACCTACTCCTTACCGGACACGCTCACGCTGAATGGGAAGCCCGAATCTCTCGAAGGCGCTCGGTCACAAGCCTGCCTTTCCACTTTACGATCTCTACGTGCTGATGTTGAGAATAATGATTCTTCTCTCCCAAAAATATCTAGCTTACCCCTTCACATCGTATCCTCGAACAACTTCCCCACCGCCGCCGGGCTAGCATCCTCCGCAGCGGGCTTCGCTGCCCTGGTTCGCGCAATTGCCGACCTATACGAACTTCCTCATGATCCTACTCGTCTCTCTGTCATCGCGCGCCAGGGGTCCGGCTCCGCATGCCGCAGCTTACTTGGCGGATATGTCGCATGGGACAAAGGTACTCAAGCAAATGGGTTCGATAGCTGCGCGCGACTCATCGCTCCACGAAGCCACTGGCCGTCAATGCGCGCACTGATACTTGTCGCGAGCGCCGAGAAGAAAGATGTAAGCAGCACCGCCGGCATGCAGACAACGGTGCAGACATCGCAACTGTTCAAGACGCGTGCGGAAGTGGTTGTCCCTGCTGCAATGGCTGAGATGGAGAAGGCCATTGCAGAGAGAGATTTCGAAGCATTTGCGAAGGTGACTATGAGGGATAGTAACTCTTTCCATGCTACGTGCTTGGACACTAGCCCGCCGATCTTCTATCTGAATGACGTGGGTCGAGCGGCGATACGGGCGGTGGAAAGCATTAACCAGATGGCTGGAAAGACGGTGGCTGCGTATACATTTGATGCAGGCCCGAATGCCGTGATCTATTATTTGGAAGATGATAAGGATCTCGTCGTCGGTCCATTCAAAGCTGCGTTGGGCGAGAAGGAAGGATGGGCGGGTGAGCAAGGTGCGGCCGTCGCAACTGATAGAATCGCACAGGAGGATGAACGCGTCATGTCCAGCTTGAAGTCTGGAGTAAGTCGAATTATACTGACCGGTGTCGGCGAAGGGCCGATCAGCGTCCAAGATCATCTAATCGATGAGAACGGTAAAGCCGTGGAGCTATAAGCTTCATGTCCATCTATCCTGCAAGAGCCCGCTTGCAAAGTATTCCAATGACTGATCTTGGATCATTCGCCCAGCAATGACAGCCTGGAGAACATTTTCACCAGCGGCGCCTCGCGGCTTTGCTCCCCTTCCATGCTGTCCCAGAGCACACCGTCTCCACCGGTCGGTCTGCTTGTGAAGTCTTCAACGAGTCCTTTTTCCGTCTTTCCTGTATCCACTTTCTTTGGAAATACATCATCGACTGATACTTTGCACAACTGTACAACCTCGACCATAGCGGCTTCGACGGCTAGAGCTCTTTCTCGCATGCCTCTCCTCATCAAACCTACAACCAGTCTCTCGACTTCGTCAGAGACGGCGTTCACCCTGTCGACCAACCTCCCAACACTATTGACCAGGTACTCCTCTTCATAGAAACTTCCTTTCTTACCTCTTGCTCTCTTTCGCTCCTCTCGCTGGCGTTTCTTAGATGCCTGTCGGGTGGCGTTCGTCGCCACAGTACCAGTGCCGTTTGTATACCGAGTGAAAAGCGATACACCCATCGTTGAAGCATCCGTCGGCGCAAGGGACACGTTATCCGGGATATCAAAGCCCCCGGTCATATCGCCTTCGGAGAACGCTAGAGGATCCTTGGCTTTCTTCTCACGTAACTCATGGATTCGTGGCACTTGAGCATTGAGCTGACTCTTGCAGTCGGCCAGTAGCTCTGTCACTGTGGCCATTCCCTCCACCAATCCAACATCAACAACTTGCTGGAGTAGACCAGATTGACGGTCTACGCTAACGATCCGCATGGCGTCTGCAAAGTGGTAACCTTTACAGTACAAACGGGCAGCTGAGGCGATGTCGCATAGATAGTCTTGGTGTATTATTGCTGCTGAATGAAAGTCCTTTGAGTCAATGCAATCTTCAGCGAGTTTTAGTGCGAGGGATTGAATCTGTAATTGCGGCAGAGGCATGATGCCTGCGCAAGAAAGCGATTCTCGCCACATGTGAGCGAGTCGATACGATTCACAAGCCAGCGGGTAGTCTCGAAGGTATTCGTATGCTATTCCAGCTTCCTTGAACTTTGCATTCTTTTGCAGGTAATCTCCGTATAAACGCATGATCACCGCAAGCCTCTCATCCTGGTATCGGTACATCTCAAAGGCTTGGGAGTGCAGAGAGTGCTTCACAACATAAGTTTCGACCTCGTCGAATGCGTCAAGGTCATAGAGATGCCTTATAGCCTTACTGAACCGGCCGAGGTAATCGTCGATGAAGTATTGGCGTCTCAAAGTAGCCATGTCCTGCATCTTTTGTAGGAACGGCAAGTATTCTCGGGGATCTTTCTGAGTCTGCTGGGCTACAAGTAAAGTAAGTTCGAGGTCGTACAATCCTAGGGCAGTATCGTATAACCGGTTTGAGTCAGCCAAGAAACAGATGTGCTCTGTAGCACTCTCGGCTTTTTGGGGGCTTCCAAGGCGTAGTCGGGCAATTTCAGACAATCCTGCGTCAAGGTTCGGCGGTACCTTGCAGACATGAGCCGTAATGATGTTTTTGAGATTAGTCGACATGCGACGCCGTAGGACATCGAGGAAAGCATCGCATATACGATTGACCTTGTCTTGCCGTCCATCTTCTGAACTTGTCGCTGCTTGCGTAGTGGCCTTCGTATAGACATCTTCCGACTGTTGCGACAGTGTTTCTCTGTACATTGTCTGGGTCACGTCTTCGTTCCTGTACGTAGATTAGTTGACAACAAGTGAGCACGAGCGCCAAGATATGAGTACCTCAGCTGGGAAAGGAACAAGTCGATATACTCAGACTTGCCGACCTGATCCACGAAGAGCTCTGCGTCAGCGATGAAGGCTTCTGCATTGTAATCATGGAGTATATTCATGTCCACTCTATGATTTCGGCAGGCAAGGAAAGCTTTCTTGTATTTCTTTGCCTGGATGCTATCCCTAATGCCAGCCAATACTAAGGCTCGGGGATAGATAGTCTCAAGATTACCTCGGGGCATCTGAAGAACTATAGCGAATATTGACGGTATCACAGTGACAAGCTTAGCCCCACGCTCGATGGACCGACAACTCTCATCTGATTCTGGAACGTCCCCAGGAACAATCATGCTCTTTGGGTCAGTCATGTGCACGAATTTGAGGAGATTTTGGCCAGTCGTCAATATGAGACGTGATTGCGTAGTGAGGAAAGAGGTGCAATTTCTGGCGATTTCCTGTCCGCTGATCATCAAATGGCCAGAGGGAAGCAGTATGACAAGGTCTCCCATGGACAATGAACCTTTTTCACACTCGAGTTGGGTCCAGTGTCTCGCAACGCGGGAATCCTCGTCAATGGAGGAATCGTCCGACGGAACATGCGAAGTTGGAATCTCACCATTCCAAGGCTCCGCAACGGCATCGAAAGTCCCGGAGACTGTGCTTTGCAATATTGAGAGCCGGTTTTCCCTATCGAAAAAGACCGATCGATTGAAACATCTCTCCTGATCGACCAGAGGGCTATTCGTCTTGACAGTAGATGGTGTCTTTTTCGTCCACATGAGCACTGGCTTTGCTCTATAATTCTGCGGTAGCCTCCATTCGTAAGAAGATAATACATCATCAAGGAGAACCCCGAGAATAGTCACGCCATCTGTGACCGAGACAGCAACATCAAGGGCTTTGCCGTGCAGACTCAGCTCATGCAGTGCCATCGGAGGAGGAATGTTCGCAAGACGCATCGGGGTAACTTTCAATGTAGTTCCATCTATCACTGCTACTACCCCGAAGTCGTCTGGGGGCGACGTCGGCCCAATGCAGGCCACCGACAGGTATTCATGCTTTTGTACGCCACCTAGAAAAGCCTTAGCAACTGTGACCTTCTCAAAGTGGGAAAACCCTGTAGGTAAGCTTACTTCTCGTATTGAAGGTTAGGCGCAAAGGCTGCTCTGGATCCCATCGTACATTTAATGGACTGGTTCGACAACTTCCATGGGCCGGGAAGATTTCCTGCTTCAAGTAATAATGATAATTCCCCGTAGTCCATAATTGCACACGATCTAGGTAGGAGACGGCAAGCACCGTAGAGTCAATATTCCAAGCTAACGAGATATCAGCTGCCCAGTCGTCCATGTCAGCTTTAGTAAGTCTCAAAGAGAATTGTCCGTGACGAAGACCGTTTCTTTCAAAGAAAACAACATCCACGCGGTCTGAGAGGCGTTGAATGGACGCTATCAAATTCCCTGCTGGCCTCCAGCTCAACGCGCCTGTGAGACCATTGACTGGCTCACTGACACTGTCCAATGAGCCGTCTCTCGAGTACACCCGAATCACCCTCCGGTGGTCCGCCTCAATGCAATTGATTGCTACGAAGGCTCCGTCTCCGCGCCAGCTGATGGATGTGTTCCTTGCGTCATTCTCACTCAAGGCACCTTCATCCACCGTTTCGGGCACAGTAGGATCTCGAAGGACCTTTGCACCTTTCCCTTTGAATTGGGTTTCTGACTTTCCCCAGCCGACAGACACATGCTTGGAGATTTTGAGATCTTCAGCAGTGAATTGAACGTTTGTGAGATTCTCAAAGTCTCTCGTCATATATAGCAAAGTATTGGCTCTGGTAGTGATGACCAGCAGTTCTTCATCCGGGGACCATAGAGCTGCAGAAATGCCCACGTCAACAGAGCCGACAATTTCGATCTTTTCCTCCTCTAGACTAGATGACTCGCGAACCACAACAATGTCTCCTCCGGCTAGTACAAGACATGCTGTTACGATATCAAGAAAGTAATGGAGATTTATTACCTGATCGCAGTCCAGGTCTGGTAACGGACAAGGGGCGTCCCAGGAGGCGAGTACGTCACCAAAGCACAACGGATCAGCACTGTCGATCAACTTAGAGCCTGGCTTTCGTTTACTCCAGCGTTGAAGCTGAAGTAAGGCATTGTCCTTTGTAGGTCCGAAAGCGCAGACGAGATGATCGTAGCCTGCCCATGCAGTTGCCGTCAATGGCAACCCGCAGTCCCCTTCGGTAGAGGCGAAATCGACGTTGCGAAGATTACGCATATCGAAGCCCCCATAGAATCTTCACTCTGTTGGTGAAATTATTTGCCTAGTTTCAACGGCGAATTTTGATCATACCAGCTTAATGCAAGTCCTAAGTCTAGCCCTAGGCTGGTTTCGTAAGGATGGAGATGAACAGCATTGAATTGATTATCGCAATTACTTTATGCTACCGGTCAGTACAAGTATGTCACGAACCTCGTGCGGACCGAGATCGAACTATCAGAGTAAGTTGCACACCGAGACCCTCTGCATTTGATGACATGTTAGAGCCATGTCAAAGATTCCCAAGCGCAAGCCACCAATAACGAGGAAGCTCTGACAAAAGTGCGTGCTTTGGCATGAGTCTTAGGTTTATGGTTCACTTTCCAGCCCAGTCGCCGATATGTACACAAAGGCCTCCCTAACGGTGGTATAAACTCCTTGAGACTGTAATCTTGAATGCTGCTCTGTAATTTGCAATACACCAACCCAACGGTCGACCCCCTACTTGTTCTTCTTCGTCTGCCAAACTACGACCTGATTAGCGTTTTTCTTGCAGACGGAGTACGTCAAGCTTACCAGCAATCATGAACGGTAGTCCGAAGAAGAAAGCTTTTAGGCATGTCAGTTGGATCGCTCTTCAAATTGAAGCGTTGTGACGTACACATTGTGCCCCAGTACCTCACGCCAAAAAACCTTGTCAAAGGGTTGAATGGAATGTTGCTTCGTGGGCCTTCTGGATAGTGGTGCGGGCTCGAGAGACGGGCTCGGGTGGTGTGGAAGCCGCGGCGAGCGACCATTGACGACGCCGTTGAGGCTCGGAGGGCGGTTCGTGATAGCATCTGAAGTTGTTAGCTATAAGTGCCAGGCGTCATTATGCTGCTTACCTACTTTCACGTTATTTGAGCTGGATAGAGAAGTCAATCGAGGTGGGAGCTCGACCGATTGTCAATGAAGGCACGAAGCTAACACGGATTCGGTTAGTTGCATCAAAGCCGAAAATCGGGCCCAGATTTCGGGAGTCTGACTGCCCGTGTGCCTGGTGATTTGGTCCAGGATGATCAGAAATTGAATACAGATACGCATTACCTGTGTGGCCGTTCGGAGGAGGCTTTTTGTCGAATTGGAGTTTCCACACTACCACTGGCCACAATGACCGCACGACGCACAGTCACCACTTGTCCAATCCGACTTTCCTCCAAGCCCGCACTTTCCTCCTCCAGTATCCCACGATTGCAACCCAACGCCCGAAACCAGCACACCACATCTTCAACTTCCGCACTCGCCTACAAAGCCCTCCACCGCCGGATATCCCCCCTCCCAACGCAAAATGCCCTCCCGTCCTGGTCCGCCTCCGCCGCCGTTTCCTCCATTCTCTACGAAACGCCCCTCCCCTCATCGGAACCACCCAAACGCCACATCCTCAATTGCCTTGTTCAAAACGAGCCAGGTGTTCTCTCGCGCGTCTCTGGCATTCTTGCCGCTAGAGGATTCAACATCGACTCCCTCGTCGTCTGCAACACCGAAGTCGAGGACCTCTCACGCATGACGATTGTCTTAACCGGCCATGAGGGAGTGGTAGAGCAAGGGCGGCGGCAGCTGGAAGACTTGGTACCTGTGTGGGCGGTGCTGGATTATACACTTGCGCCGCTTGTGCAAAGGGAGCTGCTGCTCGCTAAAATCTCGATACTTGGACCCGAGCACTTTGAGGAGGTGCTCGCGCATCACAGGGAGATGACGGCCGTGGATGCGTCGAAGTTGGAAGAGCAGACGGATGCAAAGGATAACAACGTGGAAAGACAGAGGCATGATTTTCACCCTGGCCGACTAGCTGCAAGTCAGGCATTAAGACATAAGCACGAGCATTTGGAGGCGATCGCGCATTTGACACATCAGTTTGGAGGCAAGGTTCTGGATATCAGTACGAATAACTGCATCGTTGAGGTGTAAGTGTATTTGATGGCATTGAATAATATTAATTCCCGCTGACAGGGTACCAGATCCGCCAAGCCAACACGGATAGACGCTTTCATGAAGCTGATCTCCCCATTCGGTATCCTGGAGTCAGCACGGACAGGTCTCATGGCTCTACCTAGGTCACCGTTGTATGGCGCCAGTGACGAGATCCAAAAGGAAGCAGAAGAGCTGGTAGATGCCAGCTCGCTGCCGCCGGGATAGGGATTTTTTCTGTATATACACCCACCGACATGTCTAGCACATTGATTCAAACGACTTCACCGTTCAGTGTGGAAATTGTCCCTTTGGTCATACCATTCCGACGAAGGTGTCGGTTTTGTCTGCCCATAGATCTGGCCTCGACCGTTGGCCTATTGCAAAAACTGGATCTAGTGTCCCCATCAATAAATGGTACACCACGGAGAAATCACCTACCAAGGAAGGCAGTCTCTGCGCCCGTGGAAGCTGCAAGCTGTCCTACACCGAGAGAAGCACCTCCAGCTTCTTGAAGTTTCCCAAAGAGCTGGAGGTCTACCGCCATTCGCATTGCAGCCGCACGAGCGGGCTGTATAAGCTAGGACACAGATCTCTTGTACGTAGCCATTCCATACTTTGGCCCAAAAGGCGCTATGAATTATTTCGCTTGGGTATTCAAGTGTAGTTGTCATAAAGTGTGATAGGCCAGTAACTTCTCTCTTGCACCAGCTTAATGTCGTGATCTGGAATGGCTGGTAGGCTCCAATTCTGTTATGATAGTCAGGACATTGTTTTCCAGTTATTCTCATATGTGGTGAATAGCAACTAAACGGCTTCGGTGTAGGCATTGAATGTAAAGAAGAAATGAGAATGACGAGATCCCTCACTCTCTCTCTCCTTCCCTCTCTCCCCCCCTCACTCCATCTCTCCCTCCAGTCCTCTCCCCTACTCCCTCTCCCCCCCTCTCATCTCTCCTCTTTCATCCCCCCCCCTCTTCAGCCCTTACCCCCTCCTCACCACCCATCCCCTCTCCCATTCCACCACGACAAACAACACCCCTCCAATCAAGCATCCTCTATACATACCCCCCATACCGCCCCCGTCCTCATTCCCAAGACCTGATTCTTCCTTGATATTGTGGCAGTTAAGGATCGGGACGGAATGAACGACTTTCCCTAGTGGTTGGGGGGGTTGGGGAGTGATGCTGCTGGTCAGGGATAGTCGGATCGAGAAAGAGGAAGTGGTTTGTGGGTTGCGTATATGGAAAGGTACTTATGCTGGTGGGGGGAGGTAGTGGATGGGAGATGGCTGGAAGATGTCCTCGCTCTTTCTTATTTGTATTTCGTTTCATCAACTTTTCGCATCTCTCGCCAAGGTGAAATTTCAAAAATAAAGACGCCGACAGATCCCTTGTCCTACCATCGTATAAACGCATCACACCCACGATATTCCCTTTCGTCCCTAACCCCCTAAATCCGTCTCATTCACCCCACCCCACCCCACACCTACAGCGTAACCCCCGCCCCCAGCCCCCTCCCCTCAAACCACACCCTCTCCCCCCACCTCCCCACCCTAACGCCCACCTCCGCCCACGCGTCCAGCACCAACCTCCCCCCCAACGCCTCCCTCACCGCCCCATGGCCCACCCCCTCCAGACTCCACTCCACCGGCAGCCGCGGCGTGGTGCTCGCCCCCGGCGGCACCTCGAAAGGGACGTCGTAGAGCACGCGCCCGACGGGCTGGGTATGGTTGTAGTAGGCGGTGGCGTTGAGGGAGGTGATGTACAGGGGCGTGTGCAGCGGGGAGAGGAGAGTGAGGGTCGCGGTGCTGGTGAGGAGGTGGAAGGTTGCGTCGGTGATGAAGTGTGGGGGGTCGTCGGGGTTGGATGGGTGGGAGGGGTGGGAGGGGTCGGATGGGGGATGGTTGGGGTTGGGTGGGGGGCGGAGTTGCGGGGTAGGGATTGTGAGGGTTAGGGGGGAGAGGGCGTGTCCGAGTGGGGGGTTGGAGGGGAGGGTGCCGTTGTGGGTGCGGAGGGTGAGGGTGGTGTTGTAGCCTGCAGAGGGGGGGGGGGGGGGGCGGGGTTAGGGGAGGAAGGGGGAGAAGGGGCGGGGGGAAGGCTTACCGGAGATGTACTGTGAAAGGAGTTCGCGGCCGATGGAGATGGCGGTTTGGTTTTTGGGCGACCAGAGGGCGTGGACGAGGATGTCGCGGTTGGGCCCGGGAACGACTTGGATGTCTTGAGCGGTGGCGTGGCCGAGGATGGAGTTGTTGTTGAGCATTTGGATGTTTACGTAGGGCACGGTGGCGGAGTAGTCCGTGGGGTTGGTGATGTTGACTTTTGCTTCGAAGAGGATGGTGGAAGGAGTGGTCTCAAGGATACGGAGATCACCTATTTCTGGGGAGAATCCGGTCATGTTGCCTTCTGAAAGAGCTAAATTCATTCAATCAGCATGTTTTCTATATGTAATGCTACACTACAAGACTAGGAATAGAAGACTAACGCTTTACAAACACCTTGCCCTCGGCCGATATATCCCTCACAACAAACTTTCCCAGAGCGGTCTCTGTCTCAACGTCGACGTTCGCTTTGACTCCCAGAACCAAATTCTTCCCACCGAACACCAACGCTTCAACCAAGTCTGCAAAGACATCGTTGTCGGTGATATTTAAAGGTGCGTCTTTGACGATAGACTCGACGGCAAGACCTTCTGTCAGGTTGCCATGAGCCTCGACAAGCGAAGAATTAGCCTTCTGCCAACTCGACAAGTCCAACTCGCCGAGCTTCTCCTGCTTGTAGTAGACATCTGCGTCTGCACGAACTCGGGAAACGGCAATTGGGAAGTTCATCTCCTGTGGCAAGCCCACAAGCGCTTTGACCACCGCCGATATCCTTGGCTGAGCTTCTGGCGTGTCGGGCTCGGCAAAGGGAGAAGGGAGGCCGAAATGGACGTTAGCTAGAGAGAAGTTGCGGATGAGGTTGTCGAAAGGGTGGCCAGGGAATGGTAAAGGAACAACGATACCCTTCATGAGTTCGGTGATCCATTCCGGTGTATCGGGAGAAGGAGACTCCGAGCCGCGGACGTAGACCGTTGTCTCGCTGCCATTCATGTAGTTGCCCAGTAGCGTATCCATTGGTGATTTCATGGTATCGGGGCAAGTCTGGACGAGGATATCTGGGAGCTGACGGATAACTCCGCCAACGCTGACCTCGAGGTCGTGCTTGGGCCGGACTTGAATCTTTTCAGTGGTCGCATCTGCAAGCATGATGTATGGTTCGTCGGGTGAGCATCCTTCAACCAGGATGTCGAAATTCAAGGGAGGAACGGCGAACGTGACGGGGTAGTAGTCGTTGGCAAGCGTCAAGGACACATCGGCCGCCATGCCCTTCTCTGCATTGGGAAATTCAGTCTCATGGAAGTTCATCTTCGTAACGTTATACTGTGGCATCACCGGAATTTGTTGACCTACGGAAGACGTTAGTCCAACCGCCAAAACTCCTTGGCTGGAAATACAAACTCACCTTCAAACACCATGTCCTCGGATAATCTCTGTGTGCCGAGCCCAAAAATGCCAGACTTTAGGTGCACCTCTGCCATTCCCTGCACTCTTAGCCTGTCAAGTCGGCCGGCAAGCCAGTCTCTCCCAATGCGCTGTATGCCCTCCACATCTCCCGCCGTCAAATCGACCAGGAAATCCAAATGCGTAATATGTCCATCCCTAATATCAACGACAAGCGGAGGCACGTCCGCAGTCCCAATCAGAATATTCCCATACTCCGGAAGTAGCACCTCAACCTTCGAACGGCGGCTCTCGACCTTGCTTGCTATCCATGTTGCAGCTTTGCCCAGGTCCCGGACCGACTTCTTGCTAACCCGAGATGCGTCCAATTTGAAAGAACCTTGTACTCTGGCGGTAACCCCGGACGATGTAAACGAATCAATAGAAAGGTTCGTAGGCTCGAACACCGGAGCCTGCTTCGCATATTGCTCGACAATTGCTGGCGCTGCGAACCCAAAACCGAGTATGGCAATCACAATAAGGCATAAAATCGTAACAGCAAGAACGATCGTCCACCTCCTGGGCTTTTTTCCTTTGCCGTTAAAGACGCCATTCTGTAATGACCTCAACGATGAAGCTGCAGGCGATGGAGCGCCACCGTTTATCGGAGCATCACCGTAACCTCGATGCTCGATATCCCGTGATAGCAGAGGCGTTGACTCAGCTGAGGCATCCGTGTGTTTAGAATGCTTTGACGCTTTTGATCTTTCTGATGCAGGTCTTTCAGGTCTAAAGGTTGCGCTTTCTTCCCCAAGAAGCGGCGATCTGTCGTTGTCGGACATCTTGTCGATGGTTACCGGTATTGGTCCATGGACCAATTTCTCTTCGATAGCTGCAAATGGAAAGAGCTTGATTGCAGCGATGGGGGTTCCAAGATCTCGAAACCATTGGCGCTTAGTCTATCATGCACCATTGCGGGACGAGATGACGCAGTGAACCTTGCATAAACTAGCACAAGAATTCTGCACTTGCATAATTCTGGTATCTCATGTCTCAACGGCCATCAAGCCTTACATGATGAACATTTTCCTGAGTGATTCATCACATGCATGATACAGTAGAGCATGTTATCAAACAATGAGAGCTCGCCAGATGGACTTGAGCCTACATTTGCCCCAGAACGTTGTGAGGCTCTGACACGTTTTCTCTAAAGCCATGCTCGACGTTTGATACTATTTCCTATTGTAGACCATAGTTCCCTTCCATTGTCAGATGGAGGAAGGGAGGGGGCATGCCGACGCCCGACATTCTTTTCATTAACTTAGCCTCTAGAGATAGCAAACGAGGAAATAAAAGATCGAGTTAGGATTTAAGAAGTCAGTGCATGCGGTCACCAGGAAAACATGCTTGCATACCAATACTCGCAATTCCTTGGTGCTGCACAGTCCTGCTTGGTTTATGTCTCGCTGCTAGTGTACATCCAATTCCTCAGCACGCATACCTAGAGTAGCCAATCTAGCGCCCCGATCCCAGCTCATTGCCCTCAAGGGCCTTGTTTTACAAGCTCCTCGAGCAAAGCTTCCTTGCTAATCCTGCCGTAACAGCACGTGCATCCGAGATCAAAATCGTATCAGAAACAGAGATGCTGGTCATTCCAACCTTGGAGAGAAACAAACCGAGAGAAAGGACCGCCGAGACGCCGCGCTTGCTGAGGAGAGTAGTAGAGGGGATATAGTAATGTTGAAAATGATATTTTGAGAATGCTAGCGCACAAAGTTACTTCCCACCCTTCCTCCTCGGTCCACCTGGAGGCTTCCTGGTCCGACTGTGCCTAAATCCGGTGGCCGCCCTTCTTCTTGGAGCTGGGGCGCCATGGTGAGGTTTCCCAATGCCGAACTCAGCAGTCGAGGACCCGCTGGGCTCGTCTACGTCCATAGCGTGATGCTCATGGTCTTTGACTTCGACGTCAAAGGTGTCCTCGTCATCTGTGGCGACGGCTGAGCTGGGGATTTCGGAATCGGTATGTGGGTTGTCATAGTCACCGTCGTCCGAGACAAGACTCGGTGCAGGGTGTGATTCAATGGTGTTGGGGCTCAGATTCACGGCGGGTGAGCTGTCGGCTGGGGATTTATCTGTGTAGTTCGAGTGGTGATCGAATAGACCCACCACACTTGGCACTGAGGGACGATTGTAGTGGTTGGGGTAGGGTGTGCTATTCACAACCGTATATATTTGATCTATTTTGCGTCGATTGGTGTTGTGGGTGCTTTTGTTGCTCTGCGGTCGCCCCATGGGTACTGGAGACATGCCGGAGCGAGCAGGAAGTCGACCACCGCCACGGACCATCCCACGAGTGCCGAGTGTATGGTGTCCATTGACTTCCACTGGCATATCCTCCGTTTCCTGATAATCATCCTCGTCATCATCTTCGGGAAATGGCGTGTCCGGGTCTGGGTGTTTTCTGGCTTCGGTCACCATTTCGTCTAGGTCTCCGCTCCGCCCGCTTCGCGCAAAGAGAGCAGAAAGGTGTGGAGTCTGCGGAGACGGTCTGAATGATGGCGTGGCAGCATTGTCGCCAGCCAGGTCATCGCGCGGCTTCGGGGTGCTAAAAGCTTTGCTTGAGCCGTTGATACTGGAAAGCAGCTGAGTCGGTTCTATCTTTTGTTGAGGTTTCGAAGTCGCAAGGGATGGTTTTGCTTGCCTCAAGCTGGCGGACCTGATCAAAGGATGTACTAGAGCAACGCTAGCGTGGTTCCCTACTGCTTCTCCTACAACACCCATGGAATCCACTTCTACCTCTTCACCACAAGCAATAGCAGCTGCATCGTGACTTGCAAATCCGTGACTGTGCGCAATCCGACAGTGGTTGATGAAGCCTTGCGCGCTACTGAAGTCCTCTCGGCGACAATCCAAACAGACTAGTTTGACCATTTGGCCATCAGTTGAACGTCTCACGATCATGGGTCCCTTGTTCTCCTTCGGCTCCGGGTACCCGTGAGGTAAGGAATGCAGCCGTTCACGAGCCGAATCCCTTTGAGCACGTGATGACGAACTCGGGTGAGCCTTTTGAGACTTCGTTGCTCGGTTCGCTCTCGGCAGCCCTTTTCCTGCCCGTCGAGGTGGCATGTTTTCCGAAAGATCTCCATCGAAAGCCGGATCGGGTATCAGCCATTTCGCATAGTGACGCGAGTAAGGACCATCAGTCACACCCCATGGCGGTGCATGTGGTGCTTCAGTACCGTATGCTGGTCCGGTGCCCGTGCTGACCGTTGCTATGGTATCATGGTCAGATGTTGTCGCTGGATATGGCATGATATGACATCTCCGCAATTGTTCCAGAGCTATCTGGCACTTTGCCAGCTCCTGGTCTATGAGGCGTAGTTCTCGATGCTTGAGGAGAATTTCAAGATTGAACTGTGACTCGATCGTTTGTTGCAATATTGTAGGATCCGAAGCTCTGTGATTGAACCTAGTGTGTGTGCCGCTCGGCATTTCCTTCCCTCGATCACTGAGCGCACTGTTCGCACTGAGATCGCAGTCGCCTCTCTTGGCCTGCGAAGTTTGCTCCGACTCCATTCGCACAACGCGATGGCTCTCCTTGATCTGAGCTTTGGCGGCCGGTCCCAGGTTACTTTTGGGCTCGGCAGATGAAGAGCAATTGCCGTCGGAACAAGATAGGGGCTGGAAGTTGTCCAGCATCATGTCTACAGAATCATGGCGTCCTTTGCGCGTTGCCTGCTCTGGCCGTCGCTTTGCTGGTGGCGGTTCCATGGCTGGAATTGCTAACCCATCGGCATCTCTTTTCCGCTTTGCCTTATCCAGTAGAGGAACTTGGACCATTGATGATGTCCGAGCATTGTCGCCGCAAGGCTTTACCTCCTTGGGCAGAACCTTCTCGCTCGCTGTCGCGGTACTCCATGGGAGTAGAAACATGCCATGCGACACGGAGAAGAAAAACCTAGGCTACAGCAACTGCTCACGATGCAGTTGCCTAATGTAGCACTGAATGGTGAGAGTAGCTCCTTACAAGCGGTAATCGAGAGCCTTGGTGGGAATGTTTGTTGCCAAGACCTAGTATATTTCCTATTTTATTGCTCGAGCGCATTCAGGAGCGACAGACGAGTGTCAGAAGATCGTCCAGACGATGCAATAATAAGTGGTATGATAGTAAAGACAAGAGTGAATACGGGAAGTCGTAAATAGGGATACCAGTGGAAGGAAGGTGCAAGGTGGAAGGTGCTCAGGTTAGAAGCGGAATGAAGCCCGGGCAAACCGAAAGAGCGATTAGCAATCGTACAGAATGTTTGGAACACGTGATAGTGCTCAGAAAATCGGTCGGATATTACAAAGAGTAAGAAGTGGTGGAGGCGCAAAGAGTTGCAGGTCAGATAAAGGTGAACGGGTGATTGACGTTAAGACAAGAAGTGACGCGGATTCTATCATTGGAAACACAGACCAGGGGCTATCCACTCCTTTCTAATTGGCTCGATTACGCATCTTCCTGCAAGGATCCTTGGAAGGCGATAAAGTATCTCCCGAAGCGCTAGCAAAAGCTGGGCACCCGGTTTTGACAAGAAGAGAGGTCATAAGTTTGAAGCAAGACTTGAACGTAAAAGATAATCAGCTGAGAGATGAGAAATCTGACGCAAGCTTGGGCTTTTAACATCCATGCAAGCACCCCTGTCCCTATCTGTGGCATTCCTAGAGCACACGAACGGATAGGTGAACCAGTATCGTCGCGACTCAAAAAGAAAATTAGATGGAAATAGATCTCCTGACAGAAAAGACACCAGACGACGTGCCACCTTCCTCAACTCCCCCTATCCTTATCCAGACATGACGCACAATCTTACAGACTAGAATCTTCGACTCTCTACTATCCCTATACCATGGCCAACAACATATCACCACCTCCACCACTCACCCTCCTCTCCACAGTCGCCCCGCCCTCCATCTCCCGCGCCTGGCTTACAGCCCCACACCCCACCCTCCCCCTCATCGCAACCTGCTCCTCCGACAAGACCGTCAAGATCCACTCCCTGCGCAATCTCCCCTCCCATCCCCCTCCCTCACCATCCGACCTTCCAACCACAGCCTCCACCTCTTCCTCCCACATCTCCACCATCAGCGGCGGCCACAAGCGAAGCATCCGCGCCTGCGCCTGGAAACCAGGTCTCAAGGGCGAGAGCATTATCGCGACGGGGAGCTTCGACGCCAGCGTGGGGATATGGCGACGATGGGACAACGATCTGAGTTTGCGGCGGGAGGAAACACAAAATAAGATGGTGGACACAAACGGCAATACGGACACGAATATGCACGATTCCGAAGACGAAGATTCCGAAGACGGCTGGCGCTTTGCGATCGTCCTCGACGGGCACGAATCCGAAGTCAAGTCGGTGGCGTGGTCGAGCGGGGGCAATCTCCTGGCGACGTGCTCGCGCGACAAGAGCGTGTGGATATGGGAGGAGGTGGGGGAGGAGGAGTACGAGACGGTGGCGGTGCTGCAGGAGCATGAGGGGGATGTCAAGTGCGTGGCGTGGCATCCGGAGGAGGAGCTGGTGGCGAGTGGGAGCTATGATGATGAGGTGAGGCTGTGGAGGGAGGATGTGGATGATTGGGGGTGTGTGGCGGTGCTGAGGGGGCATGGGAGTACGGTGTGGGCGGTTGAGTGGGAGGGTGTGAAGAAGTGGGAAGGGGAGGATGGGGGGGAGGCGGAGGTGGATGGAGGGCCAAGGTTGGCGAGCTGTTCGGATGATTTGACGATAAGGGTGTGGAGGAGAGTACCAAAAGAGAGGGCGCCGCAGCAGAATAGGCTGAGTATTATTCGGAGTGGGAGTATCGAGGAAGAGTGGGTGGAAGAAACGAGGCTGCCGCAGGTGCACGTAAGGCCGATCTACTCGATTGCGTGGAGTAAGAAGACGGGGCTTATGGTTAGTGCTGGGGGAGATGGGAAGATCATTGTTTATCAAGAAGAGAAGGAGGGTACTTGGACAGTGATCGCTCAAGTTGACGGCGCACATGATGTTGCGGAGGTCAACCATGTTTGTTGGGCGAGGAAGGGCGAGGATCAAGAGGTGATTATCAGTACTGGGGAAGATGGAGCCGTCAAGATGTGGACGGTCTGAACATTGAAACGCGACGATCAGATATGGCACATTGCTCAAAGACAATATGTTCTACACCGGTCCCGCAGGTCCGCGTAACCGGTTTCAATGCCTCAAAAGCCTGGATTCTTTCTAAAGATTGTGTGGAGAGCGCTGATGGGCACATATCGACTGCCAACAGCCAAATGGTAGAGTGGCAAATCCTCCAAAGAACCGATTGACGTCTTCACTCGCTCACTTCTATGGCGGAAATTCCTGGTGCAGAAACATCACAAGCCCAAGGGTCGTTTCGGACTCGCACGCAGGTGTTGAAAGCAGAAGGCGCGCCTCAGTGACGCGTTATCTCTTGCATTCACCTTTCCCGGTGACTTACACCTTGACAAGATATTGTGGAAGTCATCGTCTCATTTCATTACCCCTTCCAGTCTGTCAATATCAACAGCCTCGCCACCACAACGACGCAGTCGAGCTGCCATGATGGGAAAGAAATACACGAAGAAGTTACAGGACGCGCTCATCACAAATGAGTTCTTTGGGCAGAGCGCTGAGAACAGCTGTCCCTTTGGTTGTTGCAAAGTACATGGCCATGGCCATCGTGCCCCAGTAGAGAAACCCAATCCGTTCCCAACACTGGACCATGAAATTGTTGGTGCTGCAGCATTGGTATGTTTAGTCTCAAAGCTCGGCGCTCGTTTGATAGTCCCCTGGCATGGTGATATAAGAGCAATCTTGGGGGTCAAAGCCAGCAAGCGGATGAAAACCATTCGCAGGAAAAAAGACGCTTTTCAGAAAGAGAGCCACGCTGACTGCCGGGCTGTGAATAGGAATTCGATAAGATCAGCCTGAACTTAGATAAGCTGATCAAGCAAGAGGATGAGCGACCTAAGAATAAATTGGCAGCTGTGCTAGCACGTCCGAACTCTTGGGGTCTGAATCATTCGGAGGCTTGGGATCATCTCGTCCAAGATGAGGCTGTTCACATCATCAATATGCTCGAGAGCTTCGAGGGGACCAAGCGAGCATGCAAGCAAGCAATGCAGAAGAAATCGCAACAACTTTCAATAACATCGCAATCCACAGGAGACCAAGACTTGGATGGAGCGAAGAACTATATAAGGGACAGGATGAACCTCGTCGAGGTAGACCTTTTGTGGCTCCGAGGGCTGTTGACCGCCTGCGCACAGAGCGTGAGCTTTTCGAACGTCGATAAGATCTTCGGCTTTCCGGTAGAAGCTTTTAACAAGGTTCTTGCAAAGGAAGACGATGGCACGTACCACTACACGGCAGTAGTCCAAAACATAGAGCCTAGCCTCCTTGAGAGATTCAATGCGCCTTACAAGCTTGTAAAGGCGAGACCTCCCCAGAAGAAGAAAGCTCAACCTCGAAAGAGGCTCTCTGCTGTTGCCGCTATCGAGGAGATGAAACGCCACTGCCAGGAATTCAGCACAGATGCCCGAGAAATCTCTAAGCCCATCTCGGACGATTACTCCCAAGCACTACCTGAATACGCCCGTGGACAAGACATACCTGACAGTTTTTCGGAGCCTATCCGTCGCAGCCTCTGTGATCTGCTGTTTACGAGGCGTGAGCTGCACGCTCTGAAACCATCCCTGATCGAGCAGAGGGATCTGGTAATCTGCACAATAACGCTTTGGTTTGAAAGCAGCAAGGAGACTTGGGACTGGGGTAAACAGCACATTTATGAGATGCCGGAATTCCAGAAGTACGAATACATGAAAACGGACATATACGCGATGTTACTCAACTGCAGCCATCTGGAAAAGAAGTTGGCCGACTTTTTCCTCAAGCACCCAGAAAGCGCAACGACCGGCTGGATGGCAGAAGTGAAAGGAAGCTGCACATCGGGTGGTGGGACCAAAGCTGAACGTATGGTAGCTGCCGAGGAGCGTTATCGCAAATTCCGAACGAAGGTGTGTGAGCTTGATGTCATGGTCGACCAGTTTGACCGCATTTGCAAACAGATCGAGGAGGGAGCCGACGACGCAGAAATCATGAAGGGACTTAACGAGCTTCCTTCTTTTCGACGCTGAGAACCCAATTATGCAAGGTATTGGCAAGTCAGAGACACAGCGCCAAGCGCGCTTCTCTAGGTTTCATTTTCCAAACATCGAGTTTAGCCAGGTTGCTATTATTGGTATCTTTTCACAACCTGAGCCATCAGATGTTGGGCTCAATACCTCGTGAAAATCGCGGATCTCGTGAAGGACCCTGTACTTCAGCAATCCTTTGAAATGTTGTTCCTGCGCAAGAGTGATCTGCGGGTCGCGCGACGTGGAGATCTTCACTTGGGTGATTATTCCTTTCTTCGATTTGATCAAGACACGAGCCTGCATTGATACACCATTAGTCGGCACGAGGAACATCCATGTTATACTTACTGACGGGGGCCACCATTCGGGTAATGGTGGAGCGTTTCCTTCGTTGTCTTGTGAAGCGTGACTTGATAGCGTGAACTCCGGCGTCTCGCCATACGTCCACTCAGGAGACTACAGAACGATCACGAGTCAACAATGGGAAGACCACCGTAACAAGCCTTTGACTACTAACCTTGATTTTCTCAACGTCGGCTTCTACTTCACCCATGACCCCATGGTCCAAATGCCCGTAGCACGCATCACCAGATGCTCCGACAGTCGTTGCATCGGGCCCTCTGAATGAGGCAATAGTATCTCTACCGAAATTATAGACGTTCGCAAATTCTTTCACGATCTCGGCCTCGAGCGGTTCTCGCTGATTTTGCACCGGACTACTGAAGACGTTACCCACTGGAGATCGTACACTGTCTACGCCTTTGGCTTTCATGTATGTCCTCGCCGGCGAATGCAGATAATTCGAGATGCGCCCTAGATGTGGGGATGCAAGCAAGCAAGTACCATGATGCAAGGACCTAGTTGCGGTTAACTTGAAAGCTGACCCCGATACTTTCAGCGGTGGCTTTGAATCGCTGGTATATAATGTTCTATGTGTATCGGCTGATTCGGTTCCCAAGCTTCCTTCTCGCAGTTCGCCTTGATCGAGCACAATGTCATGTCTCTCATTCACCCTTGCTCGGGGATTGAATCGACGCAATGCTCGCACCACCATCTCTGCATGCTTGTCTCTTGTGAAGGCTTTTGGGGGGCATATAACGCAATAGTTGAGGTTGCCCTCATCGTGAAACACGGTCCCTCCTCCAGACCTCCTCCTGACGAGCTGTACGTTTGGTCCTGGCACAATCCCCCCCAGAATATGTGAGTGGTTGGATCCAGTATGCTGCTGGAGCAAGCGTAAGTTCACTTCCAGCCAGGGATTTTGATTCCTCCCAATGACCACACAAGGACTGTTGGTATAAAGAAAGAGCACGGTTGAGTCTTTGTGGGATTTTTGGAGGAGCTGATACTCTATCGAAAGATTCAAGTAAGGGTCATGGCTGCGGGAAAAGTAGACATGGTATCTGTAGGCGGGATTGCTAACCAAGTCAGTAAGCCCACCGGAGGGCCAGCTGCTACGGGTGAGGGATGAAGCTGCTCGACGCCATAGAGGCATGAAAACGATCGTAGGGAAGAGCGTGGAAGCTGGACGGAGCTCTGAGAGATGGTTGGTTTTCGAGGCTGGATTGCAGCACGGCCAGCGGCACCAATTCCGCCCGGAGCTAGGCCTGGACCCTCGCGCATGATAAGCAACCAGAGAATTTTGGTTCCGCATTGGTTGTGAGAATAATGACTGATTGATATAGAGATTGAACTCGACAAAGCCTCTACTAACGCGTGAACATCGACTACTGTCTAACATTTCAGACACGGAAACACAATATCGGTCCATTGCTGTGCAAAGCTGCACATTATGAGTCAAGGCTATTGATGGAGCCGAAGCCATCCAGCTCCAGCAAAGAATTGTTTTGGGCTTGATCTCATACCTCAGGTCTTCACTGTTAGGATAAAGGGACGGTTGGAAGACCTGCCTGAGAAAGCACCAACCCATCCACCATGTCGACATTCGGAAAATGTTACAGAGTCACCACCTACGGAGAATCACACTGCCGGTCTGTAGGCTGCATAATCGATGGCTGCCCTCCAGGCCTCAAACTCACAGCAGAAGAAGACATCCAACCCCAGATGACCCGGCGGCGACCCGGTCAAAGCGCCCTCTCCACCCCCCGAGACGAAAAAGACAGAGTCGAAATCCAATCAGGCACTGAATTCGGCGTCACATTAGGCACCCCCATAGCCCTCGTCGTCCGCAACGAAGACCAAAGACCCAAAGACTACGGCGGCAGCACCATGGACCTCTACCCCCGCCCCAGCCACGCAGACTACACCTACCTCCACAAATACGGCGTCAAAGCCAGTAGCGGCGGCGGCCGCAGCAGCGCCCGCGAAACCATCGGCCGCGTCGCCGCCGGCGCCATCGCCGAGAAATACCTCTCCCAAGCCCTCGGCGTCGAGATCATAGCCTGGGTCTCCTCCGTCGGCAACGAGCACCTCTTCCACCCCACCCCCGAGCACCCAACCTCCTCCTCCAACCCCGCCTTCCTCTCCCTCATCTCCACCATCACCCGCAGCCGCGTCGACGACTTCCTCCCCGTCCGCTGCCCCGACGCCGAAGCCTCGCAGCGCATGGCCGTCAAGATCGCCGAGTTCCGCGACCGCCACGACAGCATCGGCGGCACCGTCACCTGCGTGATCCGCAACTGCCCTGTCGGCCTCGGCGAGCCCTGCTTCGACAAGCTGTCCGCCGAGCTCGCACACGCTATGCTCAGCATCCCCGCGACCAAGGCCTTCGAATTCGGCTCCGGCTTCGAGGGGTGCGAGATGGCGGGGTCGGCGCACAACGACGCTTTCGTCGCGTGGCCGCAAGACCTGCCCCCGTCACGAGGACCGGGGGGCACGCAGCAGCTGAAGATGAAGACGAACCATTCTGGCGGCGTGCAGGGCGGGATTTCGAACGGGGAGCCGATATATTTTCGGGTGGGGTTTAAGAGCCCCGCGACGATTGGGCAGGCGCAGGAGACGGTTAGGTATGATGGGACGACGGGCACGCTGGAGGCGAAGGGCAGGCATGATCCGTGTGTGGTGCCACGGGCGGTGCCGATTGTGGAGGCGATGGCGGCGTTGGTGGTGATGGATGCTTGGTGTGCGCAGGCGGCGAGGGAGGGGTGCATTGCTGCGCTGAAGGAGAGGGGGGCGATGGCGAATGGTACGTAGTGCATGATATGGAGAGATTCATCTCAATTGCGGATCTGGAAAAGCAATAGATTATTTGGGACGGATTTGTCACGTAGAGTTTTGGGAGAGATGATAGCATGACTGGATGTATAGACCTTTGTGACTCTTTGCCCAAGTCTTCAACAGCATGGAGAGAGTGGTGAGACAAATCAGGATTTTATAGCTATAAACTGTGGATACTTCTTTCACATTCCTTTCAGTGCATGCTAAAGCGAGAAGGGGTATCAAGCGACCATGTCCTCCCATGTCTCAAATTGTCTGTCTCGAACACGCTTCGCTCCTCACCCTTCCTCTCCTGTGAATGTTCCCTTGGACTATCTCGCATGCTTGCCTCCCTCCCCCGAACGAAAACCCTGTGCACCCTCCCATACTCTCATCCTTGACTCCCCCTTCCCACTACTCTCCGCGCCAGCCTCCTCACAGCCGGTTCTTGTGCCCCTCGTAGACTTCGCCATCGACCCCCTTTCACAAGTGTAGGAGCGTCCACGTATACCTACTCCTCGAACCCCTTTCGACAGAAGCCGTCTTGAACTGTGTCCGTCGGTCCCCTTTCTGGGTGTAGAAGCATCCACGCATATCTACCCCCTGAACCCCTTTCGACAGAAGCCGTCTTCGAATATCTCCAACGCCACTAGCAGCTTGCTGTTCCGTACCGCCTCCGCACAACTGACATTCTTTGAGAGGATCTGAAATGGGTTTTGGCAGTGGGGCAGGAGACGCCAGAACCGTTCGTGAACAGCTTGGTGGTGTTGCCATCTGAACGTTCAGTTAGTATTGCTATCGTGGGATTGTTTCGGGGCTGGACGTTCATTGCTTCAAGGCTCCTGTCTGAGTAGGCTGACGGCGATGGTGACGCGAAGTGAGATTGAGGGTGGAGGCGGGAGGGTTGGGGCTGGAGACGGTGTAGATGCCTGGCTTGGCATGAGGTGCGGTACGAGTACTCTGGTTACATAGCCAGGCGACCGGTGCGAAGCTGCCATGATCGAGGAGTGTCTAAGGGGGCTTTAAAGTACGGGAGATCCAAGTTGTGAAGCCATGTTGTGAAGATAAGTCGTGAAGATAAGCGAGCTGCAAGTCATCGACCAAGGGGGCCTCCTGCAGCCATCCTGCAAGCCATGGGTTGAATATATGCAAGCCTCGACCCGGAAGTGACGAACTGCAGCCGCGAGGTCCATGTGTGACCTGAGATATGATGGGTCGTTGGCGGGTCGGGTAGAGAAGCCGGAGTTGTTTGCGAAGAGCAGTTTGTTGAGATGTCGATCAGGGGTATATTCCACTTTGCTTGCACGCATTCGCTTTCTGCACTGAACAGACCATGAACAGACCAATGATGAGACCGGTTGAGCATTCACTGTTAAGCAGAGATCGTTCCGAGAGGAAGGATCCGAAGGCCGAGATGACAACACTCCACATATTAACCTGAGACAACAGCTCGTTTAGGGCATATCCTGGCCTCGATGCGGACCACGGTTGGCGGACCGTTACCGAGACACTGTCCCATGGCTTGCAACTGCCGCCATTGCGTCGAACCCAAGCAAACCCGAGCCACGAACTGATCTGTTCACACATCTCTCGATCTAGAATCTTAGAGACGTGCCATCAACCATGCCGCCTTGTGAAAGCCTGCATAACGAGCCCTCAGATATCCAATTGAACTGATGAGGCATCTGCAGAGTCGTGCCTTCCCCTTTTAGCATGGTTATTGGGACCCACGCTTAGAGGGCCCCTCTGGCCATCATAATTTCAAGAGCCTTCAGAATGATAAAGATACAACTCGCACTCCGGTTAACGTCTCGTTTGCTATGCAATCGAAAGCTGGCTGTGGCTGAGAGCTGTTACCTCAGTGACAATACTGTCTCTTAAGATAAGCATAATAACCCCCATGTAGTAGAAGGGAAGGAAAACATGATGAACGCTCGAGTGCATATCATGTCGAGATTCGGGCCTGGGTGGTATGACCCATCAATGGCTTGTTGTAGTCAAGTATCCGAAACCAGCGTCGAGTAAGCGGGTCCACTTCTGCTACCACCCATCACTTGATTCGGACTTTCTTTCAACCTCACTTCTACCTACCGGTCTGCCCAAGCTGCGTCCTCTATAGTCAGCCCTTGAGAATTCTTAGAGCCATCCGAGCACTAGGCTGGCTAGTCTCCTTAGTGTCTTTCGGAAGTCCACAGAAGTATTTCACCAAACTTTCTGTGCCATGCTTCGACATCCAGCGGCAAATTCTTTACAACTTGCCACAACTCGGTAAGACGCAGGTAACTCCAACGACCGGACTGTCCTTCAAGACGCTTCGAGCTCAATCGCGTTTCTATACGATTGAGGCTATCCTCAGACCGGATGGCATTTCTACCAATGGAGGCAGCAACTCCGGCCCTTGGCCAGGCGGTCGACGTGACATACCACGCGCTCTATATCGTATTATCCTACTTTGTGAGCATAGTAGGTTCCTTGACCACGCTGGAGCTGCTCCATAGGCGGACCTCGAGCCATGGATGCTATAACTGGTTAGTAGTCCTTCCATCCAATCTTGACCTGGTTCTTGGTGACAGTAACCACTTACATGTTCAAGGTATCTGCTCATTGCGGCCGCTACGGCAATGGGAGCTGTCTCCATATGGTCGATGCACTACATCGGAAACCGCGCTCTTGTCATGACCAACGGACCTGAAATCGTGTATCGCCCTGGATATACCGCCGGTTCTTTCTTCCTTCCTATCAGCCTTGTAGGCTCCGCATTTTACGCCTTCGGAATCTCTGAGACGGTAAGTATCCTATGGACTATAACTGGAGGAGTCCTGGTCGGTGCCAGCGTATGCGGCATGCATTACATCAGTCAGCAAGGCATCGCGAACTATACTCTACAGTACTCTGTAGCCTATGTCGTAGGTGCGGCAGTGATTGCGGTAGCAGCAAGCACAATAGCCATGGGGATTTTCTTCTATTTGACGGTGATGTGGACGAACAGTGGCCCCCGAAGGCTAGCTTGTGCAGCTTTGCTGGCAGCAGCAGTCTCTGGCATGCACTGGTCTGCCACCGTGGGCACATCATATCGAGTGAAGATAGAAGCGAAAACAGGCGGAGCAGGTCTCTCAGGAGAAACAACTGCATTGATGGTGCTCTTTCTGGTCGAGTCACCTATTACACTGTGGCGATCAGGTCCACTGCTAACTATTTGCAGTCGCTTGGATGTTGTATCGCCCTCATGGCTTTTGCAATCTTTGGCCGACGTTCCAAGACTCAGTCTGCCACCAGAGCCCAGCAGGTGGTCCTGGCTAGTGCAACCTTCGACGGAGATGGTAGAATACTGGTCACCTCTGAAGGTTTACTGCCATGCCGCAAGATTACCGACAGCTATCGCGAGCGTGTGAGTTGCTCGATTTTTACAGCAAAGGGCCACCGCTGATAATCTGAGCAACAGACATTCGATGATACCTTCGACACCGGCCATCTGATATTCTGCTGGATCCTTAGACTTTCCCACTGTTGGCCAGCTGTAGTGGACCTTGTTCCGGGCATGCGTAGGAACGTTCGGTCCGGTCGTGAAGGTAAAACATCTCGCCCAGGGACCGCCGCCACCAGCTCGGACTTTAGCATCGGAGACGAGATCGAGGACTACGACACGTACTTCAAGCAGCTCTTCTGCGTCGCAGCGAAGGACCTCGCCGATTCCATTTACGCTTCCCTCGAGAACATCGGCATTTTGTTCGGCGAGATCCTGAGCACCGGGACGACCAGCAAGAGCACTGGACTGAAAGTTTTTCCCAACTGGAAGAGGTGTGAATCATCTAGTCTTAGCACAGCCGAACGAGGCAATTCGCTCTTTTCATTCGGACGGGGGCAGCTCCTTGTACTTGTCCGACGGATCTCGGACGAAGACGCCGGAAAGCTTCTGGCAAATGGGTATCGTTTCGCAGCCATCCCACACATCGTTGACTACCTAGCCCGAAGCATGGAGGTCACTCGTCAGGAACTTCTTCCAAAGCTCAACCGGATGCGCGACAGTGCTGGCACGGAGATGCTTCTCGAAGCAGGTGTTCATCTGGCCTGTTTCGCTGTGCGCCCAGTATTCCGAAAAGGCTTCGATATACTTGTACGGAAGGATGCGAAAGGTCTACTACCGACTGTCCAATTGCCTGGATGGAAGCTCAATAAATGCCAGTTCAACTTCCTTCAACGCCTGGATGGTGTGACGGTCGCCACCTGCTTGAACAAGCTCCGCCGCAAGTCTATCTCTACCAGCAAAGAAGAGGAGCAGTTCTGTCGCCAATTCTTTGACGCCCTTTCCCAATTAACTGTGCAGCTTGGAGATTCTTTCTTCCAGGAAGCGAAATTGACTGCCCGCGTTCTGGTTGCTCCATGCCCTCAAATAGGGAGCGGTCCCCGCTTAGAGTATGCATCAGTAATTGCTTTCCGGGTCATTACTGATGTCCACTCCGTTGGCAATATCGATCCTCGCTTCGAATATGTCCCGGCAAATCTCTTCTTGAGCCAGCAGCGTGTGTATCAAGGATCATCATACAATGAGAGCTTCGCACGTAGTGTTCTCGCAGACTTCGGAGAGAAAGTGCTTCGTGCTGGTTCAGAAGCCCGATCTTTGATTAGCCGTCAAGGCTCGTTCTACCGTCCAAGCTCATCAGGACAAAGCATTCGTCCCAACCACACGCCACCCTTCACATCAACACGCCACTGGCCATTCCCCATCCGCGGGAGCAACGGGGTCCTCGATAACGTATCCTCTCAGAAGAGTCTTGTCAATTTCGACTCCAATGCGGCTTCGGCAGACTTGTCCACGGATGCCATTCATTTCACTCAAGAAATCAATGTTGAGGTTAACGAGATCCATCAAGCCAATATTCCGGATATCGAAATGACGGACTTGAGTGGCTACGGAGAATCAATATCCAAACGTATCGAGAAGCAGACATTTGCTGAGGAGCTTCTCGCGCTGACCATCGGAGAACGCAAGAAATCACGCCAGGTTGCCCAACAGGTGTGGACCCAACTATGATAGGCTTTATCGGAGAACAACTTGTTCTTCGCCGTTTCGCGGTCTGTCCTGATTGTCTTGAAGATCAAGCGGAGCGTAAGTTCAACATTAGTGAGCCCTTTTGCTGCAGCGGGAACTGCATGTACGTGTTCTTTGTTCGACTTTCATGATCTTATCTTCTGTGTGATTGTTGTTTGCGAGATACCCAGCTTTGTTCCTTGTACTTTGTCTGTCTTCAGATGTACGGGATGTATGTTTACATGATGTTGCAGAAAGGACGCTGTCGTCAATCGGTGTGTGGTCTGGACGTGTTCAAACGATGAAGAATAGCATGGCTGTGCTTGAAAGACTGGCATGAATTCTATGAGGAGTGTGGCAATACGAAGGCTGAGGCAGCAGCAGGCGGAAAGCTGTCTTCAGTCTTATGAAGATCGATTCTCGACTAGCAAAGCTTTCGACATTCGTCGTGAAGATGTGCTTGAGGAAGATTCAGATAGCTAAATGGAAAGCTTTTCAACCCAAATCGACGACTAAGCGCCAAGCATGGCTAGTCCTTTCAAGCTCAGATATCACACAATTGAAAACAGCTAATCTTTCGGTCCTGAACAGTGATTTCTCGTGATACAAGTATCAATATCAGACTTTTTACTACAATGCCCCTGACTATACACACCACTCAATACAGTTAGCGTGGGCGCTTAGCTGCGGCATATCAGACGCGGGACTGCTGTGCCTGCCAAGCTGCCAAGTCAGGGGTAGCTCCAGTCTCCAAAAAGAAATTGGGTATGAGTCTTGTATGAATATATTTCTTGTGTCTCATGTGCTGAAAACCGAAGCAATTCCCATAAGCTGGTCGCAATTATGGCATCCGCTGCCCAGAGAATTGATCTAGCTTTTGTCAGCCAGCCCCAGCTCAAGAAGAGAGCTCATGATGCGCTTGGTAAGTAATTGATCTTCTACCTTTTCTCGAGATCCGGGATACTTCGGCCACAGACACAGGAAGAAAAGCATCATATGGTCTCGCTTCATGAACCCCAGTCATTGCGACAATGGTCCAGTACCGAGCTAAAGCTAACGAACCCTCCTCATAAGATCAGTACCCAAAACTTGGACCACTATTTGGCGATATAGCCCTGTACATACTCAACACAAAACCTTCTAACAAAATAATCGACAGCGATAACCCCTCGAAGAAAAGGAAGCTTGAGAATGGCCACAATGGCATGGCTCAGACGACCAGCAACTGGGATACCGCCTCTTACAGCACTATCAAAGAGCTCTCATTCACGATTCCTCAGCGGAAGAAGCTAAATCTAGAGATCGGGGACGCCTCAGCAGGCCTACGCTGTCGAAATCCTACAACAAAAGAGGTGGAATGTACAGGTAGGTGGGCAGACATTCAACATGTGGCATGTCTGCCAGTGCCAGAGAAAGCGCAAGGCCAATACAACATTTGTGTCTTTCCTATCGATGGGGATGGTATTACGACCGCCTCTGGAGTCTCGCTACCCGACCAATTACTCTGGACGATACCAAATGGAGCACCTAAACCAGGCTTATGTAGTGACGACATACAATTCGCGCCCGAGGAATCGTTTACGTCTGTAGTGGTCAAGCTTCTCAATGATCGTCTCAAACAACAGAAAGGGAGCAAGTGCCAAGTGATCGAGCCTGATGAGAAGGAGTTTGTAAGCGAAGTGGCTCAGCCATCAAGAACAGGCCAAAAAGCAGTCCACGTGAAAGCTTTTCGGGGCAGTAAGGATGGTTTCCTCTTCTTCCTACCTACGGGCATAGTCTGGGGCTTCAAGAAACCTCTTGTTTTCTTTTCCTTTGACGCCATTGATTCTATCTCTTACACTTCCGTCTTACAGCGAACCTTCAACCTTAATATCAGTGCCAGAGGGAGTGGGCCAAGCGACGAGCCACAAGATTTTGAGTTCTCTATGGTGGACCAGGCTGACTTTGCCGGCATTGACGCTTACATCAAGCGACATCGTCTCCAAGATGCGAGCATGGCTGAACAGCGCCGGGCGAAGAAGTACAACATCAACGGTGTCAAAAGTGAGGCAGATCAGGATGACGAAGCAGAGCCTGGAGAGCTACAGAAAGCAGCACTAGAGGCCGGAAATGCGGCTCAGGGTGATGACGACGGTGATGAGGAAGACGATGAAAACTTTGATCCGGGCAGTGAGGGAGAGAGCGAGGGGAGTGGTACGAGCGGCGAAGAGGAAGAGGGCAACGATGCTGCTGCAGCCGTCTGTGACGGGCAGGATGAGGAAGTGTGATGACAACGACATCGATGATGGTTTGGTACTATAACATCGGACTATGTAGCACGTGGGGCAGGCTTTCTGACATAGAATGGCGAGGACGGCAAGCTCTCTTTCGGCATCACCATGCCATACTTGCGTCCTTTCCTGGTACACCCCCAACCGTTGGGCTTACTGGGACTTCCACCATGGACTATCGTTCCAGTCTACATCAGTCAATTGTTAGAGGGATATGAGATTTAGCAGTACAATAGCTTCCTACATCGAGGGAAGCGAACTGCTCGTCTCCTACAAACAAACATCTCCACGACTTTTCGAGATAAAGTCATCACCGAGTGGCAAATCAGCTTAGCCTATCCAAAACCCTTCGTACGTTTGCTTGAGCGAAAACCCTCTGCCTGGGAAGCACTCTCGTGTTTCGCCTCTTGGTATCGGCGGTATATCTCATGCTGGCTAGCCAGACTCTAGGACAACATGGCTTCGGCCACAGACAAGAGACATTCTAAACGGATCCCATGCTTCGATCATGTGCTAGGATAGTCTATGTATTATGGCCACTCGGGGTGCCTCCTAGGTTGAAGGGCTTAACGGGGTAGGTTTCTATTAATGTTCTTTCTTGTGTAATCTTTTGGATCTCTGATAGGTGGCGGTGAATTCCTTGTTGCGATATCCTGGATCTCTGATGGGTGGCGCTTGACTCCTTTTTGGCCCTTCGTATTGCCACAAAACTCGCCTATCTATCCGATAATTGGCTTGCCGCTTACCCTCATGAACACGGAGAATATCCAGCGAATTCTCCAGTATCCCTATTGTGTTGGATGCTGCCCCTACCGTTGAAAGTCTATCAGCGCTAGCCCACCAACGACGAATGACCGATAACATATCCTCCTCGATACCCGCAGCGCAGGAGACATTGTGGTCTTTTAGACTGCTTGTTCATTTGATTGCGGCTCCGATGTTGATGGGAAGTCGCAGCTCGTCTTGTTCCACCTATTGTCCGCTGCGTTGACGCAGAGTCTTAGTCGATAGGCCAGGGCCAGGTGGATCCCTTAACATGTCAAACGCCCAGCCATTTCCACTTGCAATAGCCATTCCATCCTTCCGGCTCTTTACCATGGCTCGTGGCCCCTCGCTGCACCCGGAATCGAGGAGCATGGTTGAAACAGTCACCACACTCAAACGACTACCTGCCCGAGCATATTCGAAGATCTCTGCTTATCTTGGCTGCTCTGCGAATCCTCTTTAAGAAAAGCTGCCTCCGACCAAGCCCCAGCCCACTTGTGTTAATCTGCAAATCCAACATGGGTGTCAAGGCTTCGTAAGAACGATGATTGCACGTCAGTGTGCACTGATCGTAAAAGTGCTCAAGCACATGAAATTTCTAGAAACTGATAAAGGCCTCACCGCTGTTTTTCCTACATCGGTGAAGATGGCTGTTCTCAATTGAAATCAAATTGGCTCTCCTTCATGGCCCAGGCCACCAACCTATCTTCTCCACTCCGGAAGGCTGTTTCGTACCATATACGCCCCCCTTATTCTCCTTCAGGATTGTTGTGCACACCATGTTTCTCCGTCAATGCGGCGACATTGATCCTCTTATCCAACTGTATTGCCGTGGTGGTACCACACGACTTCTTCTCTATTGCCCCAAAGCAACCGCACTTTCACCGCCGATGTCGCTTTCCTCAATGCCTTTTGCACCAATCTGATGCAAGACCCAACGCAGCCCTGCTGGGATAATCCTTATATGTCGCAGCATCTTGACCAGTGGCGACAGGACCACGAATTACTAGGTACCGCTGACGGCGCCGACTTCTTTTCATGCTATCAGCATTCGTCGAAATGGAGCAACAACAATACGGCCACACCAGGCATTCCATGAGCAGCTTCCCAACATCATCCAATGGCTTCACACTTCAACAAGCCTACTCATGATTTTTCGCTGAATAGCAATAATTCAAGTCTGTCCACGAAGGCATCGAGAGCGCCAACACAAGCGCGCAGGGCCCCATAGACCAAATCGAAACCGCCATCCACCCCCTGCGCCCAAGTGCTCGGCACTTTTCTGCAAACCCTCTCTGCCATCACACCTGAACTCACCGGCCTCAACGACCTCTACGCCGGTCTCGGCAAGCTCAAGACCTTCTACAAACGCCGCCTTCCGCCTCTTCAACCTCAAACCGCCCCATAAATCGCATCATGACTTACTCGTGCAGATCTTCTCCCAGGGGTGGACCACCAATGGCGATCTCTTCCTCGGTGCTAACGCGTGCGTGGACTACCAGGGCGGGACATTACCGCCGGCGTTGGACACGGCGACTCTTGAGGCGAGGTGTGTTAACAACACACAAATATATGCATGGGATCAGACTTGTGGGTTGGGGGATGGGACCTGCTTTTTTACGGGGAGCATGGGTGGGGTGATTGGGGCTCGTCGTTTCTGTCAGCTGCTGGCGAAGTAAGCTGGGGTTTGCTTCCCTTTCTGTCTCTGGTGCTTGATGGGAAAGGGATGATGGGGTATAATGCTGGGGTTTTGTGGGGATAGTAGCATGTGGAGGAGTATGGTGTTGGTGAGGACGCCAACAGTATGATACCGTTGAAGGGCAAGATCCGACACTGACATTGTATATGTACTTAATTAAGCGAGCGTCCCGGGATAGATCAGGAAAGAGATGGACGGGTGCATGAAGACCGCGGCCGAACCGAAAAGGGGGCCGGCTGGGTCCAAGGGGGTGTGTGTTGACCACAAAACCAAATCAAACCAATAAACCAAACTCACAAAAACCAAAAAAAGACCGAAGGGGGATCCAAACCCCTGCAACGTCCATTCACTCATCCATACCAAGGAGTAAGGGGTCTTCATACGATTCGTATTTGGCCCTTTGGGTCCTGACACCCAGCGCCGCAGGGGCTTTAGATATCCCCTCAACATAGCGGAATCTTGCACCATGCGTTTATCGGTAGCAGGAGAGGTTGTGGAAGTTGGTTGTCAAGGAAGGATTGGGGTTGATATGATGTGGGTGGGGATTTTTGGAGTGGTGGTGGTGGTTTGTTATCATTTGGAGTAGGGGTGACTATGAGGGAAAGGAGGGCTTTGGGGTTGTTGCTTTTTGTGTTTGTAGTACGATTGAATGTGGTTTATAGGGCGCGGCTGTGAGAAGACAGAGGGCGAGCATGCGGAGGCGTATGTGTGAGATGGGGGAAGAAGGGTTAAGATAATCCATGGATCGAGTCCCATCTATGGGAGAGACTCCTATGCAGGGAGCTGATAGAGGCTGCCTTCTAGGTTTGATGCCTTAGGTCCATACACGCAAGCTTGTTGCAGAATCTTCACAACTCCAAGCTCATATAGAGCATTCGTGCGGTTCATGTTCATGCATTGCGTCAACCCTTTGCTTCACTGCCCCATCATTCTCCGCACCAGGTCCTTAGCCTCTCTGCCTGCTCCCTGAGGCAGCGCATACTCCATGATAAACCTCCGGTTCGTTTCTCGCAACAGCTTCACCCTCTCCGCATACAGCCTCACCACATTCCCTCTCTCAACGTCCGCGCTCCATCGCCCTTCATCGCTACCATGCTCCTCTACAAACGCCTTCACAGCCTGCATGCCCTGCCCCGCAAGCCAGCGCTTGTTCCTGTCTTCGTCGTAGGCTGGTTCTGCGCCAGGAGCTCCGGACTCCGAGTCCGGATCTGATTCGACGGTCGGCTGCTGCCGCGATTCAGGTTGATTGGCGAGCACTTCGGCTACTCGTTCGGCCCAGCTACGGTCAATGTCTTGGAGGTCGTGGAGTGCTGGTCGGGTGTCCTGGGCTTGAGGTGGTGGGTCCTCGTTCGTTTGGAAGGGCGGGTTTGTGTTCGTTTGAGGTGGCGGGTCCGCATTCGGGTTTGGCCAAGCCATGAGGCGGGAGAAGAGTCCGCGGAGGCCGCCGGGTGCGGAGTCATCTGTAGGTACTGGTACGAGTGGGGGCGTTGCAGGGGAAGAATCGAGGGGTGAGGGGGGGGCGTCTGCTGAATCGGAATCAAAGGGGCCCGTGTAGGCAGCTGGTGCAGTAGCGCGCGAGGGCTGGGGAAGGGCGGTGGAGTAAGATTCGATGCTGTCGGGTGGAGGTAGGGGATCGGAGGCTGACGAGGGCATGCTTGTGAAGATACGTGGAAGAAGTGCTATGAGCTGAGGATTGCCGGTCAGGAGGACATGCCGAGCTTCGCTGAGGGTAATGGGATGGTCGGATACGGGAGCAGAAGGGTTTTTGGAGGCATATTCGACGACCTCAACTAGAAACTGTATGTTCTCTGGCGTGTTCCAAAGGTCTTTGGCGCCGAGGACGTAAGTCTCGCAGTCAAATTTCTCGCGCGCGGTGCGCGGCTCGGTGCCCCATATAGAAGGAGGAACATGCTCGATATTCAGTTCTTTAAAAAGGCGGGCGAAGATCCAGGGGTATGTTGTGATAGCGTGGGTAAGTGTGATACGACAGGGTTTTGCGAGTTTGAGCTTGTACTCTGCTAAGCCCTTGGAGATATGGATGTTTGGGTCATGCTTTGCGAGTACTTTATTAGAGGCTACGTTCAGAAAATGCTCTGCTTGACCTCCACGAAGTGCAAGCTGATCCATGACCATCAGGACGGCATAAGGATCTCCTTCTGGATCGAGGCTGAGGAGCAATTTTGCCCATTCGTATGCCGTACGCCAAGTGCCTCGTTGCCCTAGATTCGCTACATATCGCCACGCGGCAAGCCAGAATTCGCGGTTCTCAGGTCTCCGAAAATCTAACCGCGCTTTGCCTTCAGCCAAAGCATTGGAAAACGGAGATTGTACTGATCGACCAAATGAGAAAAGTGCACGTTCGAGTAGATCACCAGAGACGGAATGATCGCCCTGGTGCTTTGCAATATCCGAGACCTGTAAGAGAGTTGATATATGGTACGGGTTGAACTGGAGCATCGAGATCATGCGTTGCGGATCCATTGACTCGACACATGATTCAAATTGCCGTTGGACATCTTGATAGGCTGTGTTGTGGACGAATCGGTAATGCTTAATGTCATCTTTGTCCTTCTCTTCAAGTTCCATTCCTAGCCCCCCGCTGGGAGCCTTCGGCCACTCTTCTCTGCCATTTATGAAAACATTCCGGCGAAGAGCGAGGCCCGATAAGCCTTGACCTTTCGAAAGTGGGCTATATCTCGCGGTCAAAGCCGCGCCAAGATCCAGCGTTTGAGGCCCTCTTCCGCGCCTACGGTCTGGAGATGGACTCTCATCCTCGGTCATAATGTTCCCAAACAGTCTTTTCATCTCATTAATGGCGTTGAGGTGTTTCGATTCTATCGCTAGCAGCCGGCACAGGTCAAGCTTGGAATCATCTTGCCGCACGTTTGTCATAGCATACGAGCCATCTTGTGACTTCGTTGACAATGACGCCAAGGCTGCATCAATCTCATCCTGCTGCTCTGCCGGTTTTCCGTTGTCGTTCGCCTTGGCTGGAGTGCCCATTTTCTCCTTCCCAACTTTGTTCTTCTTTTTCTTCCTCCTAGTCGACTTCGCCTTGGTGGTAGTAGTGGCAGAAGCAGTGGAAACGCCGTTCGACTGTTTTGGTGGCGCAGAAGCAACATCATCTCCATCGCTAGATGAAGCCCGACCCGGTGCGTCTTCATCTTCGCCAACATTCAACATATCGAAGGCATTAAAAGCCTTGGCATTTGAAGGATCCGATGCTGCATCTTCATCCCCATCTTCAGAGATAGGTTGTGATGACTGCTCAAGTTGTATTCTCTGCTCTTGCTCTCTTTGTAGCTTTCGTAGTGCCCTTGAAGACATCGTGTCGATTGTTTAGTTCAAGCAGCTTTTGCCAAACTCCTTCGTTGAGAATGACTCAAAAGCCTGAATTTGCGTTTGGTTGAGATTAGCAGAAGTGTCTGGATCTCTCCGAGACGACCCGCAGTGTCGGTCTTCGCCGTCGAGTATAGAGTGAATTAGGTTAACTCTTTCTATAGTAATCTTCAATGTGACGTCGTAGAGATCATGATCTATCCGAACTTCCGCCGGATCAGCGGCTAGCCTCGTTGGAAGCTAGCCTAACGGTTGTACGTTTAAAGAGGCTCACACGACAGACCTCACGGACCTAGAAACAGGCGACATCGTAGTCTGCTCCTCAGAACCGAGCTACCGGCGTGGTGGATCCTCTCAATGCGTCGAGCAGCTGTGCAAGCCCTCCGCGCTGCTCGATGTGCACCAGTTCGCCGCAGCTCCATCCCGAGAAACCTTGCCATCACCTTGATAAGCAATTCACTAGGTCACCGGACAGTGTCCTCCTCTTCGGCCAGAAACCATGGTGTGTCTCAAATCTTACAATCCTCGATGTACTTCCGTAGCTTCTCCGTTGCGGCCATAGTCTCGCTGTTCGCATCTGGAGTTTACTACTTCAAGGGGGAACCAGCGCCGGGAACCACCTCCCTGGTCAACAGCACGAGTCCAACGGATGGAGGGCCGCGTCATTCCCTCAACCAACCGACCGGAGCTTCAGCACCTGTCGGTATCAGTCCGACATCTACGCCTGTTTCATCATCTGCGGTAGACGAGGCCTCAACACCTCCCACCCAGCGAAAAGCGCTGGTTGTAGAGGACGACCAGTTCTACACCCACGATATCGCGGATGACGCTCCTTTGTCCAAGGATACCGGCGCTCAAGGGCAACAGCAACTGGAGATGCTGACACCAGAACAAGCCACAGAAAAGCTACGACGCACTGAAGAGTCCTACTTTGTTGGTAGAGGGAGGGGGGTGATACGGTACGATGTGGTGCAGATACCCAGCAACAACCCTATAGAAGACGACCATGCGGAGAAGATAGTTGAGGTGCCACAGTCCGTCACGCCTGGCCAGGATGGCTTGCAGAGTAGCGATTGGATGTTTTGGGGCGTCTTTGACGGTCATAGGTAGGTTGCTATCAATACGTCACGATGAAGCTTCCAAACACTGATATTTCTTAGCGGATGGCCCACGTCAGCGAAGCTTCGTCAAGTCCTCATCTCATTCGTTGCCCGCGAACTGAATCAAACCTACAAAACCGCCCTAATAGATCCAACAATCACCATACCCAGCCCCCAAGCTATAGACGCCGCGATCAAGAAAGGCTTTGTCCGCTTAGACCACGAAATAGTACACGAGAGCGTCGAGCGAGTAATCAAGAGCGATACCAAACGCGCAGCGGCGGAGTTACTAGCCCCAGCACTCTCAGGCTCATGCGCCCTCCTCTCCTTTTACGACACCAAATCGAAGCTGTTCCGCGTGGCCTGCACCGGTGATTCAAGGGCTGTTTTGGGAAGGAAAGGTGCAAATGGGAAGTGGACAGCCACGCCGTTGTCCGAAGATCAAACGGGCGGCACGCCATCAGAAGAAGCTCGGTTGCGAGCCGAACACCCTGGCGAGCGATTTGTTGTGCAGAACGGTCGAATATTGGGTGGTCTAGAGCCATCGCGAGCTTTTGGCGACGCATCGTACAAGTGGAGCAGGGAGACCCAGGAGCGAATAAAGAAGCATTATTTCGGCAGGACGCCGTCAGCTTTGCTCCGCACACCTCCATATGTCACAGCCGAGCCCATCGTCACGACCACCAGAATCGAACCGAGCAAAGGAGACTTCGTAGTCCTGGCCACCGACGGGTTGTGGGAGTTTCTGTCGAACGAGGAAGTCGTTGGCTTAGTCGGTCAATGGCTCGAATCACAGCCCAAGACCTCGTCGTCGAGTACCAGCTCTGCATGGCCAAAAAGCTGGTTCAGCAGCAGCAGCTCACCCGGTCTCCCCGTCGAAACCCCGCCCGAGAACCAAGTCGGACTCGGCCAGCGCGGCGCCATCAGACGGTATTCCAGCGCTAGCACCGCCGACGAACGCTTCGTGGTAGAGGACAAGAACGCGGCCACGCATCTTGTGAGGAATGCATTGGGGGGTAGGGATAGGGATATGGTTTCGGCGTTGCTGACGCTGCCAAGCCCGTATTCTAGACGGTATAGAGACGATCTGACGGTGGAGGTTATCTTTTTCGGGGAGGGGCCGGGGACGGGCGACGTGGTGCAGAATAGGGAGGCGAGTGCGTCGCTGGATGGGGGCGTTAAGGCGAAGCTGTGAGCATTTGAATGGGGTCACGAAAGGCGATTTGGGGCATGGAAGGCATTTGGGGCGTAACAGCACAAGGGTGCTCGCATTCGGCGAGGAGGGAAGACTTCGTCTTTCACAGTAGGTAGACATGATGACTTTACAGACATCCCTTATCGTTTGCCTTTCTAGCACTACGTACACGTATGCCGGCCTGTCATCAGGTAGTAAAGTCCTGCGTCATTCCTACTCTACTTTACTCCCTTCGCTAAACATAGACGTTACGATCTCCGTACAGAGCCAACATTCCCTGAATCGAATCTGCACCAAGGCTTGCGGGAGCAGCGAAGTTGAAGATGCTCTTCAGGAATCCACGGGACGTTGGCGTTTCGACTTTAGATCCTGATATGTGAGAACTTTCCAGACACCCTTGCCTTTCCAATACTACCCCGACGAATGCCCGCCTATCTTTAAATAATTATGTCCTACTTCGTCATTCCTACCCAGATTCGCTTTCCTTGGGATCCATCAATTCATGATTTCTGTACGAGTAGACGTCTGCTGGATGGAATCTGCACCAAGGCTTGCAGAGTAGGGAAGCTCTAGGTGCTCTTCAGCAATCCATGGGGCGTTTGCGTTCCGAATTCTTTGGATCTTATTTCTTTTGTGTCGCTCTCGATTGCTCTCTGAATCCTTTACGTCGTTTTTTAATCATCGAGAATAGTAGTACGATCTATTCTGTGTTCCAAGGAGATGCAAGGGAGCGTTCCTGATTCCGCCTCTCGCGTGATCGACGTTCGTCTTCAAGCCCGTCAGGCCCGCTGGGGACGAGTGGTTGTTGGTTCGAAGCTCGCTTGTTGTGGAATGGGCTTCTGTGAGGTCATCACAAGCGATTATTGCCTGTTCTGCACGAAGCGGTATGATGACGCTTGAATATTTTAAAAGAAGAATTTCGAAGCTTGGGCGGTCTTCGGATCGAAATTGGTACCGAAATTCGATGCAGCCAATACATACTCACAGCTCATCATTGCCTGGATGGTAACGGACCGTTATAACGGACATCACTCAGCTCAAGTTTTGGGCGAGCCACCCAAAGCCAGACCTGAACCTCTCTGCTTGCAAGGCTTAACTATAGGCTTCGTTGGTAGGTACCACTCCAGAAAGTAATTCTGTCCCAGCGCACACACAGAGCTGGTGATCCAGTAGACAAGCATCGCGCTCGGCACCCCCAGCGTCGCGGGCCCGATCGCCAAAGCCACGACCTTTACAGAACGTTGAAAACGCAGCTGCCACTTCCCAGGTTGGATGCCCGCGGCCGCTGCTTTCCTGTCGTGGAACATGATGTTGGCGAAGAGGCATCCGGAGAGCATGAACGGCAAGATGAGCGCCGGGTCCGGCAGCAAGAGATCTGGGAACCACAATGCGCCCTCAGTAGCGAGACTTTGCTTTATTTCGTAACTTACGCCCATATCGGTGCCGGCGAGTATCTCCTCCCTAGTCGCATCTTCCCCAGGACCTCGTGTCAACAGTCCCAGCAAGCCGCTATGCGTCCCGCACATCTTCCTTATACTCTCAATGACGACCAAGAAAACCGGCAGCTGCAGCCACGACAACGAGCTCTTCCAATACTGCACACCCAGCTCCTTTCGTAACTCCCTCCCCTTTTGGCGCAGCTGTGTAGTAGCGAGCTTGTGGCATGCGGCCGGACCTTGCGCGCCATGTTCTCGGAGGACTTTTCGCCGGATAGCATGCTCCCACGCGTAGATGAGAGGGTAGATCTCACGGCGCTGGTAGGATTTGATGTGGGCGTAGGCTGCCAGGGGTCCGAGAATGCCGAGGCGAATGAGGATGGCGGTCAGGGGTAAGGCCGCTGCCCATGGTAGGCCGGTGAGGGTGTGGAGGCCGACGATGAGGTGCTGGGTCTGGTCGACGCATTCTGCTATGAAATGTTGGGGTGGAGAAGCGTGGAAATTGCGCTGGTTCACTGGTAGTATTGTCGTACTGATGGAAAGCCTGAAGGGGCGTTGTGAGAGGTTCGGGTACCTTGCGGATGCTCCATATAAGCGTAGTGTTGCAGTGTTCATTGCCTGTTGCAAGCTGTCCTGAAGGCTCAATGCATAAAAGCCATTATTGCCCTCTCATATCAGAGCACTCCATCGCGCCCTGTGACCACTAAAAGCTTGGTCTTATCATGAACGACTTTCAGACGATAGTCCCGAGTTCGGCTCGTTGATATGGACACGCCCCGTGGTCGAATCAATATGGATTCGCTAATTCTACACCCTTTAACTCTTTCATGGGCCTCTATCAAACACTGCCGTAATATCATATTCGAGGATCATGGCTACCTTACTTGGACTGCGATGACAGCTACAACTAAGCTAAGAAATTCGCTCCTGGCAATTCTTGTAGCTTTGCTAGTCGGAAGATGGTTGATCTACAGCATTGGCAAAGCCTTTGGCTTGTATCTGAAACGCAAGACTGCGGCGCGCAGGCAATCAACCTTGAAAAGAGTTCGAATCGAAGAAGAAGCCGTGAGATCCTTTTATCGCCGCTCTCAGAAGTCTGAAGATGACGATTGGGAGAAGATTGAAAGCTATGGTGCCGCTACTTCAACTAACGGCAGCCTAGCGGACAGTGACTGGGAAGGGATCGTAGGATTTTTTCATCCATTCTGGTTTGTTGGCTTGATATACACGCGGAGCAAATGTTTACTGATCAAATCGGATAGTAATGCTGGCGGTGGCGGAGAGAGAGTGCTCTGGGCGGCCATTAGAGCCACGCAGAAGCGTTGGCCGAAAGCCGTCTGTGTCGTGTATACTGGCGATCACGATGCTACGAAGCCTTCTATCCTTGAGCGCGTAAAGGTAATGAGCCGCAGCTTTGATGGCCGTGATTCGGCACATAGAGCTGACTCGATGATGCAGAACCGTTTCAATATCCAACTGCATCCCCCCACCGTAGTATTCATTTATCTCTCCACTCGGGACTGGGTCCTAAGCTCTAAGTATCCGCACTTCACTCTCCTCGGACAAAGCTTTGGATCGCTCATCCTTGGCTATGATGCATTTTCGCTCCTCGTACCGGACATTTTCATAGACACCATGGGTTATGCATTCACTTTGGCGCTTTGCAAATTCTTCTTTCCTGAAATACCCACTGGAGCATATGTACATTATCCCACTATCTCGACAGACATGTTAGGCTCTCTAGACGCCGAGAGCGGCAGAGGATTGAACGCGGGGTTGGGAAAGGGATGGAAAGGGACTCTGAAACGATGGTACTGGCACTTCTTTGCCTGGATGTACTGTTGGGTGGGTGGAACTGTCGACGTTGTTATGACAAACTCAACATGGACTCAAGGACATATTCGATCATTGTGGGGACCTAATCGAAGGAAAAGGAACAAATCGTCCAATATCGAGGTGGTTTTCCCACCAGTGGCTGTCGAAGAATTGGAGCAAGCGATCGAAATCAGCGAGTCCAGTGAGGCACGCAGGGAGAAGGCATTACTCTACGTCGCACAATTTCGGCCTGAGAAGAATCACGTACTCATTCTTCGCGCGTTCTCACAACTGCTTCAATCGAACTTGGGCGATGCTGCGAAAGCTACCCAAGACGTGAAGTTAGTGCTCGTCGGTAGTGTACGCGACGACGAGGACAAACGACGAGTCTACAGTCTACGACTCTTGGCTTACGAGCTAAAGATCAAGGATCAAGTTGAGTTCATCTGCGACGCTCCTTGGTCTGACATCCTCGATTGGTTGCGGAGAAGCTGGGTAGGGGTTAATGGGATGTGGAACGAGCACTTTGGTATCGGTGTTGTCGAGTATCAAGCCGCAGGACTCATCAGCGTCGTCAATGACAGTGGTGGTCCTAAGGAAGATATCGTGGTCGATTGGGACGGTGGGCCTACGGGTAAGCTTCACAATCTCGAAATGCGAGGAGCTAGCTGACTTGGCTTCTCAAGGTTTCCACGCAAGCACTGAGTCCGAATTTGCTGCAGGCTTTCAGCAGGCACTTTCGATGCCTGCAAAGGAAACTTTGGAGATGCGACGGAGGGCAAGGTCATCGGCCAGACGATTCACTGAGGATGCTTTTGCGAGGCTGTGGCTTGTGCAGATGGAGAAACTCATCGATATGGAGATGTCGACCACCAAGCATTGAACAACACCTAGGTCTACTGAACATGATACCCATGCCTATCACTTGATCAACACAAACCTCTTCCTACGTCTTTGACGGATTCAAGTGTCATATCTTATATATACTTGAGTTGAGTCGTCGTGCCATAAGCCCACAACAACGGCCGGCGAAAACAAAGACGCTCCAGTGGTAGCGTCCTCAATATCCAAACTTGAAAGGGGTTTCACGTGCCGTCCTCGGCGAATCTTCGGTATTTGTTTAGAAATCCAACGTCATTGGACAGCGGAACAGCGCCCACACTGCTTTTCTGATTAAAGCTTGTACAATCTGTATATCAGTTGTAGATACCGGTAAAGCACCTGGAAATGGCTTCGTAAGTCTTCAAGCTCCCATCAAGAGGCCCCAATCTAACAAAGGTGCTCAGGAACATCCTCTCTCTCCCCTTCCGGCGGACACATACGGTCTCAATGTCCGAAGCCATCAGGCAGTACATATCAACCAAGTACGATCAGCACCCAGACATGTTTACGCGAGACTTCGAAGCCGTAGACAAGCTGCGGACAAGTGCTGTCAATTCTCTCGAACCTCATGTCAGCGGCATCAAGAAATTAACGGCTTATGCGGCACAGCTTGTCTTCATGGGAGGAAAGTTCCCAATTGACGTGAGTGTATTATTGGCGTTCTTGCTATACAAGGATACTAACTTCTAAACTACAGATTGGCGTGGACTTTGCATGGTATCCTGCGCTGGGTTTTAACACAGAGAAACCGAGTGAGGAGCATTGCCTTTCTTCTATCTATATGAATGAGCTAAAATTTGCTTTTAGTATCTGAAAATAACCTTCGGTTCGAGCTTACAAACGTACTATACAATCTTGCCGCTCTTTACTCCCAGCTCGCCGTGTCTATAAATCGGAGCACAAGTGACGGTCTCAAATCAGCATGCAATTATCTGTGCCAAGCGGCCGGCGTCCTCAACCACATCAGAACAGAGATCATCCCAGATATGCGGTCTATGCCGCCAGAGGATATGGATACAATGACCCTTGAAAGCTTGCAGCAGCTTATGCTCGCTCAGGCTCAAGAGTGCTTTTGGTCAAAGGCTGTCAAGGATGGATTGAAGGATGGTCTAATTGCTAAATTAGCTGCCAAGGTTTCGGATTTCTATGATCAGGCTGCGGAGTTTGGGACAAAGTCAGACACGATCAGTACGGAGTGGATCCATCATATGACTGCAAAGCATCACCACTTTGCTGCGGCTGCTCAGTATCGGGCATCGCGCGAGTGTCTGGAAAGGCAGAAGTATGGCGAAGAAGTGGCGAGACTACGGGACAGCTTAATGTGCGTGAACGAGGCCTTGAAGGAGTCCAGATGGATCAATAAGACTGTGCTTGGCGACCTCAATGGGCTTCGATCAAGAGTATCGGAGGATCTGAAGAGAGCGGAGAAGGATAACGATGTAATCTACCTTATGACTGTGCCTCCAAAATCAGAGCTCAGAACTCTTGATCGTGCGGGGATGGCTACAGCAAGAGTACCACAAGAGGTGTCCGACCCGATATCGACGCTCGGTGATCATGGTATATTCGGTCAACCACTCTTTGCCAAACTTGTGCCTTATGCGGTCCACATCGCTGCAAGTATTTACGAGGAGAGAAAGAACAGGCTAATCAATACGTCTGTCATCGATGAGCTCGAGGCTTTGACCATAAAACTGAGAGAGTAAGTTATAACGACGAACCGGTTGCGAAATTGAGTTACTAACGTTCCCAGATTGCTTCAGTCCCTCAACCTACCAGGCTCCCTACAGGCGATTGAGAAACCTCTGGGACTACCACCGACCCTTACTGCCCATGCCGAGGAGATTCGTCAACAGGAAGGACTTCATCGTCTTCGCCGCATGATGCATGAAACTTCGAAATTGAAGGCTAACGATGAGGCCATGTATAAGGAAGGGAAAGAATTTCTCCTGTCCGAGGCTGCGGAAGATGATCGTGCGAGGCTCAAGTATGGTACAGAGCGATGGACTCGACCGCCGTCACAACAAGCGGCAGAAGCCCTCTACAAGCAGTCGACCGAGATCAGCGGATATCTGAAGTCTGCCAGCAGCAGTGATGAGCTCGTGCACACGAAATTGAAAGAACATGAGGGCATCATTCAGATCCTCTCTGGGACTAATTTAGACCTCGAGGAATATGTTCCCAGTAGTAGAAGAGCACAGATGCCGCCAGGTGTACAGAAAGCAGCGGGCTCTTTGAGAAATGTGTTAAGTAATGTCACTTATACGGAGAACAGACGAAAGAGGAAAGTCGAAGACCTTCAAAAGAGGGGGAAACAGGACGATATCAGTAAGTCTTCGTTGACAGCGCCTAGACCTTTGCTCCTTACTAACGTCATCACCAGACACTGTCATATTAGCCGAGACTGCACGTCTCGAGCGGGAGTATCCGATGCAAAAGATCGAACCCGCGCAGTTCGAGCATCTCTTCGAAAGGCGCCTTGAACGCTATGATCCTGATCGGCAGATGGTAGTCAATGAGAGCGAAGAGCAGAAGCAACTCGAAGTTCAGATCCGAGAAGCGAACAAGGACTTCTTACTAGCCCGGAGAGGCGACACGTCGACCAAAGAACGAGAGCAGGCCCTCCAACGCTTAGAAAACGCATTTTTCAAATACAAGGAGATAGTCAATAATATCAACACCGGCCGCAAATTCTACAACGACCTGGCCAACATCGTCAACCGCTTCCGCGACGAGTGCAAGAACTTCGCCTACCAGCGACGTATAGAAGCCGGGCAATGGGAGACGGAGCTGTCGTCAGGGATGTCGTCACTTTCCCTACAGCAGACGCAAAACCTTCAGGAACAAATGCATAGGGATGTTCCGCCATATCACACAAGGCTACCGGCTGCGGACCCTTTGACGGCGCCAATGCCGACTAGAGCGTCGGCGTCTCAGCCACAGCTAGGAATGTGGAACCCTGAGATGGGCATCAAGTTCGGGGCTGGTGCACCTAATGGTGTCAATGGGGCTGCTAGCCAGAAACCTGTCAAAGGAGGGCAGTGGGATGCTGGTAGGGGAGTCAAATTTGGATGAGATAGATCTTCGAAGAGGAATATCGGTTTTCGCTATCGACGTGGGAGCTGTATGTAGAACTACTATATCCCTATATTGGAATACATAACTTACCAGCGGATCGGCAGACTTCTCAGTTTAGAAGCGCCCCATATTGTATCATCACCAAATCTACCTATCAGACAACACAACCCTTCTTCAGTACGTGCAAACACTTTGAAGCCACATGATGCTTCTCGACGGATCAAGATATATCATAGGAAACCCCTGCATTCTCCATCGCTGGCTGGCAGCAACACTCCCCTCCGTAGAAAAAGGGGTCTACCCCCTAATTGACATGTGAAAGTCCGCCAAGCCATCATCAACCTCCACTCCACTCATTTCAGTCACCAACCATTTCCAAACCCCCAAACCTCTATAACCAACCCACACCAAACCCAACAATGGACGTAAGTGCCCCCCTCCCTCTATATCCCCAAGATCCTCCAACTAACCCCACACCCCACCCCAGCCCCCCCGCCGCTCCACCACCTCCCTAAAACACCTCGCTCTCTCCCCCCTCACCGCCGACCCCACCCGACCCCCCCGCACCCATTCGCACACCTACCTCGCCTCCCCCTCCTACCCCTCAACACCCACCCTCCTCTCGCGCTCCTCCTCCCGCGTGCGCCGCGCCGGGCCGCAACCAATCACGACCTCGACATCTTCCCCTACCTTGGCGAAAAGACCTAGCTACCAGAAGCGGAGAAGTGGGGATACCGTGGGTAGGGGAGGGGGAGGGGGAGGGATAGGTGACGAAGAAAGCAGCTGGCTGTTGCGCACGGCGTCGGCGCTGCAGATGCGGGGGCTGGAGGAGAGGGGGCAAGGGTGGATGGTGAAGCGGAGTTCCTCGACGTCGCTCGTGGCACGAGATCGCGAGGACGATGTGTATACGGCACGAGATGATGTGGATGTGGGGATGAGAAGCGCTGGGAGGTCGGCGGCGGAAAGTCGGTATGCGAGTCGGCGTGGGAGTCGCGTGCAGAGCCGGGCGGGGAGTGGAGTTGATTTGAGGCGTGATGGGTTAAGGGCGTTGACGAGGGTTAATAGGGTGGATGAGGAGGGGGGATTTAGGGGTATGGAGGGACCGGATTTTGTGGATCCGGCTGT
>JAABUZ0100001404.1_pt1 | contig 46183 bp, 42 predicted proteins | sample 5562091 | NCBI WGS metagenome assembly JAABUZ01 (sample SAMN12813069, study PRJNA571459) | rock metagenome | isolation source: Antarctica rocks | place: Antarctica: Victoria Land, Linnaeus Terrace sud | collected 2015-12-21
CGACGGTACGCAAATCGATTGACAGTAGCAGTCACCGGTCGGGGTGGCAGGTCGCCGCCCCGCGTCATTCCATCGATGGTACGCAAATCGATTGACAGGTGGCGCGTGCGGCGCGTGTCGTGGCCGCGACACGCGCCGCCCTGTACGGCCTAGCCCCAGGCGCCCGCCACCTGCCGGGTGGTGACGTTGAGGCGGTTGAAGAGGTTAGTCGTGGCGATCGAGAGGATCAGAGCGGCCAGCGCTGGCTCGTCGTAGTTCCGGGTCGCCTCGTCCCAGACCTCGTCGGGGACCGGGTCCGTCCGATCGCTGAGTCGGGTCACCGCCTCGGCCAGCGCCAGTGCGGTGCGCTCGGCCTCGCTGAAGTAGGGCGCCTCACGCCAGGCCGCCACCGCGAAAAGGCGCTCGTCGCTCTCGCCCGCCTTCTTGGCGCCGCGTGAGCCCGAGTCAACGCAAGCGCTGCAGCCGTTGATCTGGCTCGCGCGCAGGTGGACAAGGCCGAGCGTCGCTTCCGGCACGCCGCCTTTTTCCGTGGCCGCTAGCAATGCCTGTATGCCCTGCCAGGCGTCCGGAAGGATCATCGCCGGGTTTTTCATCCGTGCTTGCATGGTTGCTCTCCTCCAGGGGTCTTCAGGTAACTTCACTGAACCAAGATGCTGACCATCCTGGTGTCGACGCTGTCCACGAGAGCCGGACCCCTAACCCATCGGCCTCGTTTTGGGGCGTCACTTCTATGACCGAGCGCGGCGAGAGAATGTGACCGGCTCACCTCGCGGCGCCCGTAATGACGCGGGACATCGATCTCGTTGTCACATCGGCCAGGATTCGCCGGTCACTATCATGAAGGTAGTATGAAGGTAGGCGAGGAAGGAAGGTGACCGATGGGCGAACGCGAGTGGCTGGCCGATCGATTTGAGGAACACCGCGTCCACCTGCGGGCGGTGGCTTATCGGCTGCTGGGCTCGCCGAGCGAGGCGGAGGACGCCGTGCAGGACGCCTGGCTCCGGCTCAGCCGCGCCGATCGGAGCGACGTCGAGAACTTGGGCGGGTGGCTGACCACGGTGGTCGCGCGGGTCTGCCTGAATCGGCTGCAGGCGCGGACGTCACGGCGCGAGGAACCCCTGGACGCACACCTACCCGAGCCGATCGTGAGCGAAGCGGAGGGGACCGATCCCGAACACGACGTGCTTCTGGCCGACGCGGTCGGTCCCGCGCTGCTGATGGTCCTCGACACGCTGGCCCCGGCCGAACGGCTCGCCTTCGTGCTGCACGACGTGTTCGCCGTGCCCTTCGAGGAGATCGCGGCCATGGTGGAGCGATCCCCGGCCGCGGCCCGGCAACTCGCCAGCCGCGCACGCCGTCGGGTGCAGGGAGCGGAGACGACATCCGACGGCGATCTCAGCCGCCAGCGCACGCTGGTCGACGCCTTCCTCGCCGCCGCGCGCGGCGGGGACTTCCAGGCGTTGCTCGCCCTGCTCGACCCGAACATCGTGGTGCGGGCCGACCCCGCGGCCGTTCAATTGGGCGCGGCTCAATGGGGCGCCGCCCAGGAGGTGCGCGGTGCGACGGACGTGGCCGCCACCTTCGCGCGGCTACGCGCCCGTGCCGCACAGCCAGCGCTGGTCGGCGGCGTTGCCGGAGCCGTGTGGGCGCCGGGCGGTCAACCGCGCGTTGTCTTCAGCTTCACGATTGCCGGCGGGAAGATCGTCGCCATCGACCTCATCGCCGACCCTGTGCGCATTAGCCAGCTCGACCCGGCCATCATCAAGAGGACGCCAAAGGACGCCAAGCCCGACTTGCAGTGACGCCAAGCCCGACTTGCAGTAAGGAGGAGAACCTATCATGGCCTCATCAGCGCACCCCGCTTCAGCGCAAGCAGGACACCCTACACCGGCTCGAACAGGACGACAGAGGGAGGCGAGCATGACGGATCGCGCGTTTATCGAAGTGCGCGGCGCCCGCGAGAACAATCTCAAGGACATCTCGCTGGACATCCCCAAACGCAAGCTGACCGTCTTTACCGGCGTGTCCGGCTCCGGGGAATCGTCGCTGGTCTTCGATACCATCGCGGCCGAGGCGCAGCGCCAGTTGAACGAAACCTTACAGTTCTGGTGGTCGAGCACGATCCGGATGTCATGGCCGTGGCCGATCACCTGGTGGACATGGGACCGCGAGCCGGGACGCACGGGGGCGAGATCGTATTCGAGGGCAGCTACGAGACCCTCAGGAAAAGCGACACGCTTACAGGCCAATTCCTCAAGCAACACCTACCGGTCAAAGAGGCGGTGCGCCGGCCAACCGGGCGGATGACCATCCTACATGCGAATCTGCACAATCTAAAGAACATTACCGTGAGCATACCAACCGGCGTGCTCACCGTGGTGACCGGTGTCGCCGGGTCCGGCAAGAGCACGCTGATCAACGACGTGTTCCTGGCGCAACACCCCGCTGCGATCGTGATCGACCAGTCTCGCGTGACGGCAAATAGTCGCTCGGCGCCGGCGACCTATACGGGGATCATGGATGACATCCGGCAGGCATTCGCCCGTGCCAACAACGTCGGCGCATCTCTTTTCAGTTTCAACTCGGACGGTAGTTGCCCGCACTGCAACGGGTTGGGCGTCGTCTATGCTGATCTCGCGTTCATGGAGGGCATGTCTTCAGTGTGCGAGATCTGCGAAGGCAAACGATTCAAGCCGGAGGTGCTGGCGTACCATCTGCGCGGCAGGACCATTAGTGACGTGCTCGACATGTCCGTAGAGGACGCCCTGGCCTTCTTCGGCGAAAAAAAGGTCAAGGCAGTGTTGCAGGCAATGAATGACGTGGGGTTGGGATACCTGACGCTTGGCCAGCCGCTCAGCACAGTCTCGGGTGGCGAAGGGCAACGGCTCAAGCTCGCGACCGAGCTCCACAAGCAGGGCAGCGTCTACGTGATGGATGAACCCACCACCGGGCTGCATCTCTCGGATATCGGCCTGTTACTGCGCATCATCGACCGGCTGGTGGACGCCGGGAACACGGTGGTTCTGATCGAGCATTATCGTGACGTGATCAGACAGGCCGACTGGATCATCGACCTTGGTCCGGAGGGCGGCAGTGCCGGCGGTGAGGTGTTGTTCGAGGGGCCGCCACATGCATTGAAAAACTGCACGCGGAGTCTCACGGCGCGTTTCATCTAGCCACCGCGATACCAATACATGGCCTGGATGCCCGCGCACCGCTCCGGCGAGCACGCCGTTTTCGGGTGGCGATCATTGGCGCCGGCGTCCAGGCCGCGCGGCGCCTGGAGGCCTTGCCTTGTGCATGGCGTGATTGCCGCGCCCGACTTTGAGACGCACTATCTCTACCTGTTCAAGAACGGTCCGCCGCGGAGTATCCGTCATCAATGTGACCGGAATGTGTACCCCCCTCCTGGCTCTCCCGCACTCCCGATGCACAGGGGCTACGGCGCGTTCAGGGCCGCTCCGCGCGTTCGTTACTTTGGCATCGGAACCGGCCGGACCAAGCCCCTAACGCCATCTGACGCCCCGTAAACTCATCCACAGGTGGCGGGTGTTCGCGATCTCGTCGCGCGACTCAACCCGCTGTATCGGGAGTGCGGGAGAGCCACATTTTCCCGGCGGACAATGCACAGACCCTGTCCACCCGGCCAGCCGGCCGGGTGGACAGGTGGCGGCACGTCGTACTATCCTTAAATGGCACGGCAATGGCACAAGGGCCGGCGCTACCGGGCGCGGCAGAGAACAGGACAACGGCGATGACCACGACGCATGCCTCCGGCTTTGGGACGCTCCTCAAGCACTACCGCCGGGCGGCGGGGTTGACGCAGGAGGCGCTGGCCGAGCGCGCGGGCCTCTCGGCGCGCGGCGTCCAGGACCTGGAGCGCGGCGTCAGCCGGTTGCCGCGCCAGGACACGGTCGATCTGCTCGCGGCGGCGCTCGGCCTTTCGGGCGAGGACCACGCCGCGCTGGCGGCCGTGGTGCGCTCGCCAGCAGCACCGGCGTCCTCACCCCCGGCGCCTTTGGTTGCCCCTGTGCGCGCCGCGGCGCATCCCACCGGCGCCTTGCTCCCGCTGGTGGGGCGCGGGCGCGAGTTGGCGGTGCTGGGGCGCTTCCTGGCCAGTGGGGGCGAGGGAGAGCCGTCGTTCCTGTCGGCGTCAGTAGAGGCGCCGGTCTTGCTGCTGGCGGGCGAGCCCGGGATTGGTAAAACGCGGCTGCTGCAGGCGACGGCCCAGCAGGCCAGCGCGGGGGGCTGGCGCGTGCTGGCGGGCGGCTGCCACCGTCGCGGCGGGCAGGAGTCCTATGCTCCGCTGCTCGATGCGCTGGCCCGCCACCTGCACGCCCTGCCGCCCGAGCGTCTGCGCGCCGAGCTGGAAGGCTGCGCCTGGCTGGCGCGCCTGCCGCCCGAGCAGGAGCGGCGGCTGATGTTCGCGGCGGTGGCGCGCCTGCTGGCCAACGTGGCGGGTCCGGCGGGCGTTCTGCTGGTGCTCGACGACCTGCAGTGGGTGGGGCCGGACGTGCTCGACCTGCTGGCCGCGCTCGTTCACTCCTCCTCCCCCGCGCCCGCGCACCGAGAGGGGGGTGGAGTCCCGCGTGCGGGAGGGGCGGGTGCGGGTCGGGTGCGGGTGATGGGGGCCTACCGGGACACCGAGGTGGGGCCGGCGGCCCCGCTTGGCCTGCTGGTGGCGGACCTGGCGCAGGCGGGGCTGGCGCACCAGCACGCGCTGGGCCCGCTGGCGCGGGAGGAGGTCGCGGCCCTGCTCGACGACCTGCTGGCCGGGGTGGCCGGGGGCAATCGGGCGGTGGCGGCGCGGGTGCTGGAGCGGGCGGGGGGCGCGCCCTTCTTCCTGGTTAGCTACGCGCAGGCGCTGCGGGCGGGGGGACGGAGGCGGCGCCGTGGGACGTGGCGTAGGGGGTGCGGCAGCGCGTGGCGCTGCTGCCCGCGGCCGGGCGGGAGGTGCTGGGGGCGGCGGCGGTGGTGGGCCGGCGCGTGCCGCGCGCTGCTGGCGGCGGCGGCGGGGCAGCCGGAGGGGGCGGTGCTGGCGGGGCTGGAGGCCGCCTGCCGGGCGCGGCTGCTGCTGGAGGACGGGGAGGACGGGTACCAGTTTGCGCACGACGTGGTGTGGGAGGTGGTGGAGGCGGACCTGGGGGCGGCGCGGCGCGCGGTGTTGCACGGACGGGTGGCCGCGGCGCTGGAGGCGGACCCGGCGAGGGCGAGCCCCGAGGCGCTGGCCTACCACTACGCGCGCGGTGACGACAGCGCGAAGGCGGTGGTCTACCTGGAGCGCGCGGGCGATGACGCGCGCGGGCGCTACGCGCATACGGCGGCGCGGGACTATTACCAGGAGGCGGTCAGGCGGCTTGACGCGCCGGGCCGCGCGGCGGACGCCGCCCGCGCGCGCCGTAAGCTGGGCGAGGTCTTGCACGACCTGGACCTGCCGGACGAGGCGCTGGCCGCGTTCGGCGCGGCGCTGGCCCTCTACGAGCGGCAGGGGGATCACGCGGGGCAGGCGGAGGTACACCAGGCGATCGCCGCCGTCCACGAGGGCCGCTACGATTTCGTGGCGGCGGCGCCGCACCTGGAGACGGCCCTGGCCTTGTGGCCTGCCGGGCGGGAGGACGCGGCCCTGGCGCGCCTGCTGCTGCAGGTCGCGCGGGCCAAGACCCTGGCCGGCGACGGGTCGGGCCGCGACACGGCGGAGCGGGGCGCCGCCCTTGCGGAGCGGCTGGGAGAAGGGGACCTGCGCGGCGCGGGGAGCCTACGTGCTGGCGCTGATGCATGCCCACGACGGTGCGACCCCGTCGGCGGTCGTCGCGCTGTGTGACCGCGCCGAGGCGCTGGCGCGCGGGGCAGGGGACCAGGACACCCTGCTGCGGGTGTGCAATAACCGCGCCGAGGAGCGGTACAGGCTGGGAGACCTGAGCGGCGTGCGGGCCGACCTCGAGCAGGCCATCGCGCTGGCCGAAGGGCTCGACATCGCCGGCCCGCTCGCTCACCTCTGTCAGAACCTGGCCGAAAGCTGCCGCCAGCTCGGGGCGTGGGCGGAGGGGCGGGCCGCCGCGCGCCGGGCGCACGAGTTGAGCAGCGCCCACACGGTTCTGCACCTGCTGGCCTGGATGGAGGGCGACCCCACACGGGCGATACAGATCGTCGAGGAGGCGCTCGACGGCGGGCGCGGCCGGGGGGATGTCCAGCAGGTATGCAACCTGCTGGCCGTGCTGGCCGATTGGCGCCTGGAGCGGGGGGAGGCGGAGGCCGCGCTGACGCCCGCCCGCGAGGCGTTCGCCCTACTGCCTGCGCGCCCACGCGTTGGCGACGGAGATGGCGCAGGCCTGCGGGGCGCTGGGCGAGGCCGCGGCGGGCGCCTCCGACGCGGAGGACACGCTCGCGGAGGCCACGGCGCTGATGGAGCGTAGCGAGGCCTACCTGGCCCGCCCGCAGCTCCTGCGGGCGCGCGGCCTGCTGCGGGCGCGCGAGGGGCGCGCGCACGAGGCGGTCGCGGCGCTGCGGGAGAGCGCGGAGGCGGCGCGGGCGCAGGGGGCGCTGCCGCAGCTGGGGCGCACCCTGGCCGCGCTGCGCGCTGTCGCGGTCGCGGCGGGGGACACGGCCTTGACGGCGGAGGCGGAGACCGAGTGCGCGGACATCGTCTCCCGCATCGGCCCGGAGGCGCGCGCCCTCGCCTGGGCCGCGACGCCGGGCGCCTCCGTCGCTCCCTGACAGACCGCTCTACAGGTTCGCGGGCGTGCCGCCCGAGCGCGGCTATGCGCCGATGGGGAAAATGCGCGAAGCCCTGCCAGCGTATCCTGGCGCCCGGACATGGTATGCTGATGGCAAGAAAGGAGGCCTATTTCATGCCACGCACCCCATCCGCCTCCCCAGCGCGCCGCAACTTCCACGTCCCCTTGCCTGACGACCTCTACCGTGCCCTCCAGACGGAGGCCGAGCGGGCCCAGCGGCCCGCGAACGCCCTGGCGCGCGAGGCCATCGCGTACTGGGTGGAGCTGCGGCGGCAAGAGCACATCGATCGGGAGATCCTGGCCTATGCGCAGGCTACGGCCGGGACGTCGGCCGATCTCGATCCCGCCCTGGAGGCGGCAAGCCTGGAGGCGCTGGAGCGCGAGGCGTGAAGCGTGGAGACGTCTACTGGGCCACCCTGACGCCGCGCTCGGGAGCGGAACAAGCAGGGCGGCGCCCCGTGATCGTCGTCTCGCGGGACGCGTTCAACCAGGCGCCGGGGTGGCGCTCCGTGATCGTGGTCCCGGTGTCGACGTCCCCGTCGCAGGCGCGTCGCGGGCCGACAGCCGTCATGCTCCCGGCCGGCGCGGGGGGGCTGGCGCACGAGAGCGTCGCGTTGTGCCACCAGGTGACCACGCTGGATCGCGCCAAGCTCGATGCCCCACTCGGCAGCCTGACCACGGCCCACGTGCGCGATGTCGAGGACGGCTTGCGGATCGCGTTGGGCATGGAGTGACCGGGCGTCATCCGCGGGCGCCGTTGGCCTGTCTGCCGGTGACGTCCAGCCGCCGCTACGACGCGCTGGCCGGGGCGAACGAGTTGGCCATGGCCAGCACCTCGCTCAGTGAGCCGGCCTTGAGGCTGGCCGTGTAGACAGTCCCGTCCACCTGGAAGACCAGCACGCTGTCCCCACAACCGGCCCCGCAGGTATAGGGGTAGTAGAGGGCCAGGGCGCCGTTGCGCAGCCGCACATGGCGCCCGCGCGGGTAGTCGAAGATCGTGGGCGTGTCGACCTCGGGTCCGCCGGTCACTTCCCCGAGCCGGCAGGCGGTGGCCCCCCGGCAATCGGGCGTGAACCCGATATCGATGAGGTAGGAGTACGTGCCCCGGTCGTCCACCGTGGCGTAGAGGCGCCCATTCCCCGCGTTCTGGAGCGGGATGTAGGTGGGTAGCAACACCGGGACGGTCACGCCCTTGAGTTGCGGCAGGAGCGGCCGGAACACCGGGTTGACCGCCGCGCTCCTCGCCATCATGCGCGCGGGCAGCGAAGAGCGCGGTCTGGCGGATACCGCGTTGAGAGAGGACCAGGCGCTGGCGCGCTGATCGTGCGAGGACACGGACGCCCGCGCGTGCCGGACATCGGGGCCGGCGACCCCGACGCTGGCCAGCACGAGCGCGAGAGCGACGCCGGCAGCGCCCACAAGACGGCCATGACGAGACATGTCTACCTTCATTCTTCTACCCCCTACCCTTGTACCCTTAGCCGCGGACGACGCCCGGCCCCTGCAAGCCGGTGAACGTCCCGTCGTAGCCCAAGCGCGCGATGTCTGCCCGCGGGCTGTAGCGCGCCTGCCCGCGCCGCGGCGTCCCCTGGAGCACGCGCGGGTGGACCCGAGGACGAGGGGGCGGAACGGACGGGTCAGGGTCATGGAGGCCACACTGTCACCTATCCACTTATATGTTTGTCTACTTCCTGCCCTACCTGCCCTACAGGATAGGGCGTGGATGCGCGGTTGTCAATCTGTCGTTGGGGAGTACGACGTGGCTGTCGCGCGTCGCGGTCGAGTATGATGAGCATGGGTTCCGCCTATCGAACCTGTCCTCCCAGCCGGCGGCTGAACCCTGGCCGTTGGGCAGATGCACGCGGAAGGGGACAGCCGTGATCCTCCCGAAAGACCGCGACCCTCGCTTCATCACCATCCGCCGCGGGGGGACGCTCACCGACTCCGACCATCAGCTGCTCGCCCTGTGGGCCGCGACGTGCGCGGAACACGTCCTGCCCCTGTTCGCGTCGGCGCAACCGTCAGACCCGCGGCCTCGCCAGGCGATCGCGCAGGCGCGGGCATGGGTGCGTGGCGAGGTCAAGATGACCCAGGCTCGCGCGGCGGGCGGCCATGCAATGGGCGCGGCTAGAGACCTGCGTGGGGCAGCACGGCATGCCGCGTACGCTGCCGGCCAGGCGGCGGTAGTGGCGCACGTCGCCGCGCACGAGCTCGGGGCGGCGGCCTACGCGATCAAGGCGGCGCGTGCTGCCGCGCCGGAGGGCGAGGCCGCAGGGCGACTTGAGTGCCAGTGGCAGCGCGACCAGCTCCCTGACGCGATCCGCGCGCTGGTCCTGGATGATCAGCGGTTGCGCAACGACATCTGCTGGTCGGTGTTCGACTGCTGATAGACCCACGTGCATGTCGGCACGGCCCTTACAAGCGCGTCGAGTGGACGCCGTGAGCGAGACTCATCCCGCAGCGCATGAACACCGCGCACGCTCAACACGTTGGGCTGCTGCGGGTGCGCATGGGACACGCAGCCCACACCCTGGCCCTGCCGCGGCGCATTGCGATTGCGCCGACGCTCCTGCGGCACGCGTCCACGACCCGCTACGGGATCAACGCGGATCAACGCCACACGCCTCAAGGCCGGGCGGGATCACCGCTACGTGCTCCAGGTCCTCGCCCGCTGATGTAGATGCGCTTGCCCTGCCCATTTTCCCGGCAAGCAGACGGGTAGCAGGTGTATGCGGTAGAATATAAGCATTCGCTCACTTTCTGCCTACTGCCCGGGCGTAGACGATACGCCCCTACTGGAGGGGACCTATGAGGACCGGATTGGCGGCGATCCCCACGATCGAGCTGCCCGAGGACTACTTTTTGCGGCTGCCGACGTTCATGGCCCGGGCCGCGGGTGAGCTTGGTCCGGTGTTCAAGCGGCGTCTCCCGCGTGAGATGCGGCCGATGCTGGGTGAGTGGCTGGTCTACATGGTCGGCCCCGAGGCCAACCGCCACGTGCTGCAGTCGCACCGCGAGCGCTTCAGCCACGACCAGGGCTGGAGCCCGATCCTCACCGGCCTCTTCGAGCAGGGGCTGCTGAACACCGACGACCCCGCGCACGCCCGCCAGCGCAAGCTGATGAACCCGGCCTTCGCCGTCGCCTACATGAACCGCTACCTGCCCATCATGCGCCGCATTGTAGCCGAGCGCACCGCCGAGTGGGCGGCGCGCGGCGTCGTCGACCTGTACGTCGAGTGCCGCAAGATCACCTTCGACGTGGCGGCCGAGGCGCTGGTCGGGCTGCAAACAGGGCCTGAGCGGGACCGCCTGCGCCACCTGTTCTATCAGTTGCTGGGCGGCGAAGAAGCCGAGCCCGGTGAGACGGAGCAGCAGTGGTTCGCGCGCATCGTCGGCGTGCGCGGCGAGTTGGACTCTATGCTGCTCGACATGGTCGGGCTGCGTCGGCGCGAGCCGGGCGACGATATCCTGGGGCTGCTGGTGCGGGCGCGCGACGAGGACGGGGACTCCTTCACCGACCGGCAGATCCTGGGCCAGCTGCACATCTTGTTGGTGGCGGGGCACGAGACCAGCACCACGCTGAGCGCCTGGCTGCTCTATCTGCTGGCAACGCACCCCGCCTACCTGGCGCGCGTGCGGGCCGAGCTCGACGAGGTGCTCGGCGCGACCGGCGGCGAGGTCACGCCCGAGTCGATCCGCGGGCTGCGCCTGCTGGGCCGCGCCATCGACGAGACGGGGCGGCTGCGCCCTCCCGTGGGCAACGTGCCGCGCGGCGTCGTGGCCGACGTGGAGTTTGCAGGCTACACCATCCCCAAAGGGACGCGCCTGTGGCTCTCGCTGGCCGGCTGCCACTACCTGCCGGAGATTTTCCCCGACCCGGAGCGTTTCGACCCCGACCGCTTCGCCCCGCCGCGCGAGGAGGACAAGCGCACCCCCTACGCGCTGGTCACCTTCGGCGGCGGCCCGCGCATCTGCATCGGCATCAACTTCGCCCAGATCGAGATCCGCGCGCTGGCCGCGCACGTCCTGCAAGCCTACACCCTCCAGCCCGTCGAAGGCCACGAGCCTGTTCAGGCCTACTACGGCGTCACGGCCGCGCTGCCCAACGGCATGCCGGTGCGAGTGACGAGCGACGAGTGACGAGTGACGAGTGACGAGCGACGAGTGACGAGTGAGGTGGGGACGGGAGTGGGCGGCAGGCCAGTCCGGCTGGCCGGGACGAAAAGGTTGTTCGGCCCGGCCGAAAGTCATGGTGGACGACAATTGGCGCGCGATGTTGCTATCCTTAACCCGACGATGTGTCGATAAGGCTGCTGTAGAGGAGGCGCATAGAGCGCCTGGCAAGGGAGCAGCAGCACGATGAACGACGAGGAAAGGTCGGACATGTCGGGGCGATGGTCGCACTCGGCAGTGGGATCGGGGATGGAGTGGGGGTTGGCGGGAGAGGGGCGAGAACCGCTACCAATATCTGAGATACCTCTGCTATCGACTCCGGTGGCCCCGATGCAAACCTTGCTATCGCCGACGATGCAAGGCCAGGACCCGAGGCGCCAACCACAGGACCGGCCAGCCATTCCCCTATCGAGTTGGCTGATCGTGGCAGGTCTGCTCCTGGTCATCGTCGGCGTTACCGTGGGCAATTGGGTGACATCGAGCCACGCCACGTCTGTTGCTCCTGTCGCGACGCCCCTCGCCAGCGGCACGAGTGTCGCGGCCACTTCCGCGACGCGGGCGGGGATCGGCGCGTTCCAGGCATCAGCCGTGCTGACACTGCGACACGGCAAGCGCCCGGTGCTGCTGTACGTCGGAGCGCTCTACTGTCCCTACTGCGCGGCCGAGCGCTGGGGCATCGTCAGCGCCCTGCGCCGCTTCGGGTCCTTTACCTCGCTCCAGACGATGCGCAGTCCGGCCCTGGACGGTTACAAGCCGGTCCCCACCTAACGATTTCTCGCTCTCCCACTACACCAGCCGCTACGTCGCCTTCGAGGCCACGGAAGTGGAAGATCAGTATGGCCTTCCGCTGCAGACGTTGACCCGCGAGGAAAAACGCCTGCGCAGCCGCCTCGACCCGGACCGCAGCGTCCCATTCATCCTTGTCGATGGCGGCTACACCCAAGTGGGGACCAACATCCCGCCGAGTTTGATCGCCGGACGCCCCGTCTCCACGGTACAGGAAGAGCTAGCGCGCCATCCAGACGGCAAAATCGCGCAGGCTATCGTACAAGAAGGCGACACCATCGCCGCGCTGCTCTGCCAGGGGACAGGCGGCAAACCGGCCTCCGCCTGCGACACACCGCAGGTCCTGGCACTGCGGCAGCAACTGACGTGAGTGGCGAGTGGTGAGTGGCGAGTGAGGGAGGACAATAGTGTTGGTAAGGATCCATACCGGCTGTATTCGCACGCGCGCCTACTTTGTCACTCCCGGCCCCACTCGTCACTAACCACTAGCCACTCGTCACTCGCAAGACGATCTTGCCGACGTTGGCGTTGGAGGCCATGTAGCGGTGGGCGTCGGGGGCTTGCTCCCAGGGGTACACGCGGTCGACGACCGGGACGAGCCGCCCATCGGCGAAGCGCGGCAGCGCGAACGCTGCGAAGTCCCGCGTCAGGGCGACCTTCTGGTCGAGCGGGAGTGGCCGCAGGCCGCTGCCGATGACGCGCAGCCGCTTGGCCTGGATCGCGTTGAGGTTGACCTCGCGCGAGGCGCCGCCGAGCTGGCTGAGCAGCACCAGGCGGCCGGATACCTTGAGGCAGGCCAGGTTCTGCTCCCAGTACGGCGCGCCCACCACGTCCAGGACCACGTCGACGCCGCGTCCGCCCGTGGCCTCGCGCACGCCCGGCTCCCAGGGGCCGGCGTTGTAGTTGAACGCCGCGACCGCGCCCAGTTCGCTGCAGCGCGCGGCCTTCTCGTCCGAGCCCACGGTGACGATGGCGGCGGCGCCGGCCTCGCGCGCCAACTGGATCGCGGCAGTGCCCACGCCGCTGGCCCCGGCATGCACCAGGGCGAATCCGCCGGGCAGCAAATCGCCCAGCGTGAACAGGTTGAGGTAGGCGGTGAGGAAGACCTCGGGGATGGCGGCGCCCTGCTCGTAGCTCAAGCTGTCGGGCAGCCGCATGGCCATCCCGACCGGGACGGTGACCAGCTCGGCGTAGCCGCCGCCGGGCAGCAGCGCGCAGACCCGCTCGCCCCGGCTCCAACCCGGCGCCTCGTCGCCCCAGCCGACCACCTCGCCGGCCATCTCAACGCCCAGGGTGTCCGGGGCGCCGGGCGGCACAGGATAGCGGCCCTCGCGCTGCGCCAGATCGAGGCGGTTGAGCGCCGTGGCATGCATCCGCACCAACAACTCGTCGGGGCCCGGCGTCGGGTCGGGGATCTCGCCGATACGTAACACCTCTGGCCCGCCCGGCCGCTCCACCACGATTGCCCGCATGGCGATCTCCTTTAGCTGTTAGTCGTTAGCCGTTGGTCGTTAGCCTTTTGTCTTTGCTACTGGTTCGTCTGTTCGTCGCTACAGGGCAGTGTACCTCTTTGACAGTCGCAGCCACGGTTCCCATGCGGAGCCGGGACCAAGGGGCTATAGCGCCGGACCATTCGATGGTGGTTTACTGCATACATCGCAACAGATACGCTAACGACTAATGACTAATGACTGACGGAGGCGGCGATGTACATGCAGCAATATGCGTATACAATTGTTCCAGGACAGGAGCGGAGGGCTGTGGCGCTGTGCGAGCGTTTGGCACGGGTGTTACGCGAGCGCGGCTTGCGGACGCGCGTCCTCGTGGGCGGCGCGCCACAGGTCACGGTCCAACTGGTCGAGGAATACACCGGCGTGTCCGAGATGGGCATGGCGCGCGCGTCTCTGCGGCGCGACGCTGCCTATCGAGACCTGGTCGTCGCCTGGGCCGCGGAGTTCTATCCCCTCGTGAGCGCGTGTGCGCTGGCCATGCTCCTGAACGACCAGCCCGGCGTCTGGGCGGCGGGCCTCGAGTCGGCCGCGTTAGTCGGTTAGTGTTGTCTCCAGTAGGGACCCCCCGCGCCATGGACCTGGACGAGCGCGAACAAGCACGCGGGGTCGGCCCGCCGGGGCGTGAGCGCGGTGATGAGGTAGACGGTTTCCGTCGATGTCTTCGCGCTTATGGAGGACGATGGCTCGGGAGGAGGTGGCGACTCAGGGTCCGGCGCAATTCGACGAGGTGTCGCCTGTTCAAGCGGAGAAGATCAATCGTGTATGCTCCGGAGTCTGTGAGAGCCGTCCATGTACCATCTGACTCCTCGCGGAAGTGCGTGGGGAAGTCGTCCCGGCATAGGTCGATGATCTGTATGCCATTGGCGGATAACTCCGGCGGCGGCCAGTAGTCCCACTTGGTTCTATTGCAGGGATGGCAAGCGTAGTACAGGTTGTAGAAGTTGTTTTCCTCTTGCGGGAACCGGGATGTAGGGCGAAAATGATCGAACTCGAAGTTGCTATCGCCTCCTGCTCACAGCTCATGTAGGAGGCAGTACGCACACTGTTCCCGGAAGTCGGCGCGGACATAGGGGCGATACGCCTGGTAGCCGCCTGTCACCACGGGCGCCGGCGCGGTGCGACGGAAATACGACACCGCGCGCTACCCGACACCTTCGCGTTGCCCGATCATCCCTCGCGCGCGATCCATGAGCGATTGATACAGCGGGCCATCCAGTTGATCGAGTTGATCGTCGATCCCGTCCAACTCCTGTATCTCCGCGGCGGTGAGCCCTATCGTGTACTTGCGATCAACCAGGGTGTGGTGACGCTGCACGAGCGCGGCCCACCGCGATTCCTCGGATTTAGAGCCGTTGCGCATCTTTTGCTACCTCCAGTAGCGCATCTTCTTTGCATACATTCTAACAGGTGGGTTGGCGGACATGGCGGGACGCTTCCGGCAGGAGCGGCGCCACATCGTCCCAGCGTGCGGCCCCAACCGAGGGAGTAGTCGCGCCAGGCGACCAGCGCGATGCCGTCGTCCGCGCCTTCTCCAGGATCGAGCGGGTCGACGACGGGCTGGCCGGCCAGGAAGCGGGCGGCGCTGTCGTCGTCGACCCTGCGCGCCGACGCGACCTCGTCGGGGCGCAAGGCTATGGCGAGGTCGTGCGCGGGGCGCCTGCACACATTGGGGCGGGCCGCGCAGCGAGCGCACGTGCTCCCGGGGCATGCGCCGGCTTTTCACGGACTCTGCCCCACGCTCCGGGTGCGCACCACTTTTTCGCGCGCTCCCCGGACGGGGCCGCGTTGACCCGCGGGACGTTGACCCGCGCGAAAAACGGGCGCACCCCACGCTCCCACGCCATTGACATGCGCGACCAGGCGGCGTACAGTATACATGTCACCCCCACGGCGTGTCCGTCTAATCGTGCGCCCGTTTTGGGGGGACAGGTGGCCGGTGGCGCCGGGTTTGGCGCCCCACCATAGGCGTTGATGATTACCCCACGAGGTGGAGCGTGGCCGCGGCGATAGACCTCAGACCTATCGACGACGGTGAGTGCGGGCGCCAGGCGGCGCAACAACAAGAGCGCGACGCCCGGGTGCGACGAAAGGAGGTGAGGGTAGCTATGGACGCCGGTCCCAGTGATAGTCAGCGGCATGGATTCGATAACGCAGTCGAGACACAGAAAAGACGAATGAGCACGACATACACGGGCGCGCCAAGCAGCGACCCGCCCGAACGCCAGCCGGCCGGATGGTCGGGATGGCCGCTACCCTCGCCGTGCCCGGGCATCGCGACGCTCCTCCTCTAACCCCTCCTCACGCGCCGCCACGGCGCGGGGCGCGGGACACCGAGGCGGAACGCCAGGTGTCCGGCGGCCCCGGTAGCAGCCATCCTATCCGGTCGGGTTTCTACGAGCTAGAGAAGCCAGAGAAACAGGACACACAAGACCGGATGCGGAGGTGGACAGATGCCTTTCTTCACTGAGTTGATCGGCCGCAACGTGGTCGATAGCGCCAACCAGACCGTCGGCAAGCTGAGCGACATGGTCGTCTCGGACAACGCAGCCTATCCAGTCATCATGGCCGTCTCGGTCAAGCCGCGCCGCGGCAAGGACGCGGTCTACGTGCCGTGGGACCAGGTCGTCACGCTCGACGAACCCGTGGTGCTGCGCCAGCCGCTGGACCAGATCGCGCCCTACGAGCGGCGCGACGGCGAGGTCTGCATCGGCGCCCAGATCCTCGACCGCCAGATCATCGACGTCGAGGGCCACAAGGTCGTGCGCGCCAACGATCTGCGGCTGGCCCGCACCAACGGCCACTACCGCCTGATCGGCGTGGACATCGGCGGCCAGGCCTTGCTGCGCCGCCTGGGCCTGCGGCCCCTGACCAAGCGCCTGGGCATGAGCACCAAGGAGAACTTCATCGCCTGGGAGGACGTCGACCCGCTGGCCACGCGCGACCAGCCGGGCATCCGGCTGCGCGTCTCCCAGCACAGCCTGGCCAGGCTGCACCCTGCCGACATCGCCGAGATCGTGGAGGGCCTCTCCATCAGCGAGGGCGTAGCCCTGCTCGCGACGATGGACGACGAGCAGGCGGCCGAGGCGCTGGAGGAAGTCGCGCCCGAGAAGCAGGTCACGCTGCTGCAGCAGATGGAGAGCGCCCGCGCCGCGGACATCCTGGAGGAGATGGACCCCGACGACGCCGCCGACGTGCTGGGCGAGATGTCCGAGGAGAAGCAACAAGAGCTGCTCGGGGAGATGGAACCGGAGGAGCGCGGCGAGGTCAGGGAGCTGCTCAACTATCCCGAGGACTCCGTGGGCGGCATCATGACCACCGAGTACCTGGCCGTCCCGGCCACCTACACCGTCGCCCAGACGATGGAGCGGGTGCGCCAGGAGGCCAGGGAGATCGACCTGATCAACTACATCTACGTGGTGGAGGATATGCAGTCCGAGGAGTTGCTGGGCGTGGTGTCCCTGCGCGACCTGATCGTGGAGGCGCCCGAGACGCCGGTGCGCCGCATCATGGCCGACAACCTGGTCACGCTGCACGTGGACGACGACCAGGAGCATGCCGCGCGCGTCATCGCCAAGTATAACCTGATCGCCGCGCCCGTCGTGGACGGCCACAACCGCTTGCAGGGGATCGTCACCGTCGACGACGCCATCGACATCATCCTGCCGGTCGCCTGGAAGAAGCGCCTGCCCCGCCTGTTCGCCTAATTTGACAACGCGACGTTAGCCTGCGACTGAAGTCGTATGGCAAGAGACGACGACTGAAGTCGTTGGGAGACACTTTAGTGTCCGTGGTGTGCCATGCGACTTGGGTCAAAGGCCGGTCCTAACGTTGTAGTCCTGGATCACGGCCACGTCACCGCCGGGAAACGGGCGGGGCGGGCGTAGAGATAGCCCTGTCCGAACTCCACCCCCAGCTCGCGCAGCGCGTCGCGCTGGGCCACCGTCTCGATTCCTTCCGCGATCACGCGGCACCCTTGGTCGTGGGCCATGCCCACGATCAGGGCCAGGGCGTGGCGCGCCGCGTCGTCGGTGGCGACCCCGGCGGTGAGGCTCTTGTCGAGCTTGACGTAGTCGGGATGCAGCTCCAGCAAGCGCTCCGGCGTGCTGTAGCCGGCGCCGAAGTCGTCCATGGCCACGCCCAGACCCTGCGCGCGGTAGGCCTCGATGATGCGCCGCAGGTGCGCGATGTCCGCGACATCCTCCGACTCCACCACCTCGAAGACGATGTCCTGGGGGCGTAGCGCCGTCCGCTCGAGGGCGGCGAAGGTGGTGCGCAGGCAGTAGCGCGGATTGTAGATCGCGGACGGCTGGAAGTTGATGAAGAGCTTGCTCTCCAGGCCCGAGGTGGCGAACTGCTCGATGGCCGTGACGCGGGTGCGTGCGTCGAGCGGCACGATCAGTCCGGCCCGCTCGGCCGTGGAGACGATCTCGAAGCCCGAGAGCTCGCGCCCGTCGCGTTCGCCGCGCACCAGGGCCTCGTGCGCGAAGACTTCCGGCGCCCGCAGCGAGACGATGGGCTGGAAGTGCATGTACAGCAGGCGCTCGTCCAGCAGGCGGGTGAACCAGCGATCCCGCAGCTCGGCCTGCAGGCGCAGCAGCGGCAGCTCCTCCCTGACCGCCTCCGCGGGCGCGGTCCCGGCGATGACCCAGGCCACCGTGACCTCCTCGCGTTCCCAGGGCGTCAGCACGGCGGTGACCCGGTCGAGCAGCGGCGCGGCGGCTCCCGCGACCGCTACCTTGAGGTAGGGGTCCTGGCGCCCTGGCGTCGCGCCGGCGGACGCCAACGCCTGGTGGATCTTGTGCCGCGCGGACGCGGCGGGAGTGCCGAACCACAACTCTTCCGCCGGGGCCCGGCCGATCTGTCCCTCGCACGCCGCACACCCCTGGTGCGCCTGACGCGGCCGTGTCGCAGACTGCTGCATCACCATCATCTTTCCACGTCGCCTCGCGAGTCGGGGGGTAGCTAAGCGCCTGACCATAAGTTCGGCACAGTTTCTCAGGCGAATCACGCCTCACAAAACTGTGCCAGATTTCTGAGCACATGCTTAGTACACGTTGGCGTAAGAAGCCTGGCGGTCGGGCGAGGCCTGCGACTACAGTCGCCTGGCAGGGACCGGACACTAAGGTGTCTCACCGGACTGCCAACGCATGCGAGCCAACGTGTACTAATGTCCTCTTGAAAAGGAAGCTCCTTCATCCTGCACTAGAGTATAGGCGAGACCAGCGCGCATGGCCATAGCCTTCTTGGGGGAGGAGAGACTAGGGCCGGCTGATGCGCTCGGCGGTACACTCGTCGCAGGGACAGAGGTCGCGCAGGTAGGGATAGGAGTACAGGCCGTCGTCGTGTCCGTCGGCCCAGACCAACTGCAGGCCAAAGCGGTTGAGGGGCTCAAGCCGGTCCAGCGTGATCTGGCGCGCGCTAAAGACCGTGTTCTTATCGACCGCGCCGGGCCTCCCCATCTCGCCCGCGCAGTGGGCGCAGGGGCACTGCCGCCGCAGCGCGGGCAGGTCGTACAGGCTCTGGTGGCTATCGGCCCAGACGATCCGCAGCAGGCCGTTCTCCACGTCGACGTCAATGGCGGTGGGGGTGCGCCGGTCGGTATCGCTCAAGTACATAGGTCCCGCCTCATCCGTCGCGGCCGTCGTCGCCGAGCACCTGCCGCACGATATAGAGGGGGCGTGCCCGCACCTCGTCGTAGATGCGGCCGAGGTATTCGCCGATGACCCCCAGGAAGATCAGTTGGATACCGCCCAGCAAGAGCACGATGATCAACGTCGTGGCCTGGCCGATGATGGCGCCGGGCACGAACAGGCGGATGATGGCGGCGATCAGGATGCCAAGCAGGCTGAGGCCGGCCAGGAAGAAGCCGAGCGAGGTCGCTAGCTGCAGCGGCACGTGGCTGAAGCTGGTGATGGCGTCCATGGAGAAGCGGATCATCTTGGAGAGGGGATACTTGGTCTCGCCGAACTTGCGCTCGTCACGGTCGTAGCGCACCGCCTCCTGACGGAAGCCGACCCAGGCGGAGAGGCCGCGCATGAAGCGGTGGTGCTCGCGCATCGCCACCAGCGCATCGACCACGCGGCGGTCGAGCAGCCGGAAGTCGCCCGTGTCGCGGGGGATGTCGATCGAGGTCAGCCGCCCGATCAGGCGGTAGAAGGCCGCCGCGGTCATCAGCTTGAAGCGCGTCTCGCCGGAGCGGCTGCGGCGTTGCGCGTAGACGACCTCCGCGCCGTCGCGCCAGCGCGCGATCAACTCCGGGACGACCTCGGGCGGGTCCTGCAGGTCGGAGTCCATGATGACCACGGCCTCGCCGCGGGCGTAGTCCAGCCCGGCGGAGATGGCGATCTGGTGGCCGAAGTTGCGCGAGAAGTCGACCACGCGCACGCGCGGGTCCCTCTCGTGCAGCGCCTGCATCGCCGCCAGTGAGCCGTCGCGGCTGCCGTCGTTGACCAGCACGAGCTCGAAGGGCTCGCCCAGCGGCTCCATCACCGCGACCACGCGCTGGTAGAAGAGGGGCACGTTCTGCTCCTCGTTGTAGACAGGGGCCACGACCGAATAGGTGGGCCGATCGGTCCCGGACTGCCTCGTGATGGTCGTGCGTGCGCGCGTCGCCTGCGCGGCCATGATGTCCCCCCCTCGAAAGCCTGGCTGTCTAGCCATGTCGGCCATCCCGATCGCCCCCGACCACTCTATCTCTATCTATCCCACCCTCTGCCCCTATACTACACGTGTTCCGGCTACGCTGCCGCATAAGGTTGGGCGAGCCCTGAGAGTATGCGCCATCACAATTATGTAACAAGACGCGGCCTCGGATGACAGAGTATCATGGAAGAGAATGCGCAGCCTGGCAAGGTTGAATGTACCGGCATTGTTCCGACGGCTAACGGCTAACGGCTAACGGCTAACGACTGAGGAGGACGTGACGATGCAAGAGAGTTCGACGCCGCGGACGAGCAGCACCGTGGTCGCGCATACCCCGCACCTGCGCGAGCTGCCCTACTACACCGTCCCCGACGACGGCCTGGAGATGGGCGCCAGCCTGGGCAACAACGCCGTCTGGGTCACCACCAAGGGCACGGGCGCGATCGACCGCGTGTTCGCCGTGGAGCTGGGCCAATCCCTGTTCAACGCCATCTTCGTCCGCTACGCCGGCCCCGGCTATCGCCTCCACTCCGACGTGGAGGCCGATAGCGCGACGGGCAGCACACCCGATACCTCCATGGGCGGTGTCCCCGCCGGCGCCCCTACCGGCGCGTCCGGTAACTCCGTGCCGCGGCCCTCGTTCGTCGGGCTGCGCCCGGACACCCCCGGTACCTTCGAGCTCCACCCAGCCTATCAGCGCCACCACTTCACCATCGCCGGCTATATCGAGGTTAAGGAAACGGTCTTCGTGCCCCTGACCTGCGACTGCCTGGTGGCCGGCGATCCACCGGCCGTCTACCAGACCGTCGAGCTGACCAACACGGGGACCTTCGCCCAGAACATCCGCGTCTTCGGCTACGCCCGCCTGCGCGGCACGTTGCCCGACGACGTGCAGGCGCGCTACGACGCGGATCTGCATGCGCTGGTGGCGTCTAACCGCAGTCGCCCCGAGGCGGCGCGCGTCTTCGGTCTGCGCGAGACGCCCGAGGCCTACGCCACCAGCTTCGACTTCGGGGCCGTCTACGATCCGCTACACGTGCGGGCGCTGCAGAGCAGCACCGAGGCCAGCGGCGACATCCTGGGCTGCCTGCAGATCGACGTACACCTGGAGGCCGGCGAGACGCGCGCCCTCACGTTCCTGGCCGCGGTCTCGGGTGGCGGCGAGGACAAAGCGATCACGGCCTATCGCGCCGCCCTTGACACGAAGGACCCGCTCGCGGATACCCTCACCTACCTTGACACGATCCTGACGCGGGCGCAGGTGCTCACGCCCGACCCGGTCATCAACCAGGGCGCCTTGTGGAGCAAGGTCAACATGCTGCGCGTGATGGAGCGCTACCCGCAGGGACCCGCCTTCACCAACGAACCGGGCGTCTCATCGAACGTGGTGGGGCGCGACGCGGCCTGGTTCGTCTACGGCAACGACCACTTCATGCCCGAGTTCTCGCGCGTCCTGCTCGACACCTTCGCGCGCGTGCAGTACGCCAACGGTAAGCTCCCCGAGTACTACAGCGCCATCGACGGCCGCGTCGAGGACGACAACCTCAACATCAACGACGATACGCCGCTCTACGTCCTGGCCGTGAACCACCACTTCCGCGCCACCGGGGACCGGGACTGGCTGCGCCGCATCTACCCCTCCGTGACCAGGGCGGCGCGGTATATCATCTCGCAGGAGGACGACCGCAGCCTGGTCTTCTGCACGGCCAAGGACCCGCGCGGCAACGTGTGGGCCAGCGCCAGTTGGCGCAACATCATCCCCAACTACAGCATCAACGGGGCCGTGACCGAGATCAACGCCGAGTGCGTCGCCGCCTTGCGCGCGGCTGGCCACCTGGCGCAGAACCTCGGCCAGCCCGACGCGGAGGCCCAGGAGTTCTTCGCGGCCGCCGAGGCGTTGCGCGCGGCCATGGACAAATACCTGCTCAACCCCGCCAACGGCCTCTACTATCTTAACCTCGATGCGGACGGCAACGCCCACACCGACGTGACCGGCGACCAGATCTTCCCGGTGATGTTCCGCGTCTGTGACGACGACACCGGCTTCCGCATCATCAGCCGCCTCAATTCGCCCGACTTCTGGACCGAGGCGGGCCTGCGCACGGCCTCGCGCTACGACCCGCTCTACGATCCCGCCGCCTACGTGGGGCTGATCGGCGGGGTGTGGCCGGGCCTGACGTGGTGGTACGCCTTCGCCGCCGCGCGCTACCACCCCAGCTTCATGGTGCGGGCGCTGCGCTCCTCGTTCGAGCACTATGCCGCCAACCCCAAGACGAACAACACCGTGCCGGGCCAATTCAGCGAGTGGTTCGACGGCGAGAGCCTGGTCAACCGCGGCATGCGCCTCTCGCCGTGGGAGCCGCCGCGCTTCCTGTGGGCCGCCGTGGAGGGCGTCTGCGGGCTGATGCTGACGCCGGACCTGCCCAGCGTCAACCCGCTGGTGCCGGGCGACTGGAAGTGGGTGGCCTTGCGCCGCCTGCCCTATCACGGACAGGAGCTGACCTACTTTGCCGCGCGCAACGCGCAGGCGCCGGGCTTCTATATCTATGCCAATTGCGACATGGAGACCGCGCACCACAAGGATATCTACGACGAGGACATCTCGGAGCGCGTCTACGCCTTTGCCGCCTCGGCGGAAGTGGTGGCCTTCCGGCGCAAGAACGAGTTGGCCATCCTTGTCGGCAACGTCGGCACGCAGACCAGCGTGGTGCCGGTCAACCTGCAGGAGGTCATCGACCCGGCCAAGGACTACACCCTGCGCGTCTACAACAGCGAGCGTGGCGACTGGGAGAGCGCCAAGCACCAGAAAGGCAGCGCCTTCGCCGCCCTCGCCGTCTCTATCGAGAGCAACGGCTATCGCATTATTACAGTAGTTAGTAATTAGCCATTAGCCGTTAGCTAGTTGTCGGTGTCAACAAGCAGCCTGGCGACCAAGGCCGGCTAATGGCTAATGGCTAATGGCTAATGGCTAATGGCTAATGGCTAATGGCTGGAGGCGCTATGCGTGAGAACAGGGTCAAGCGGCTGATGGGCGAGGGCACGGCCACGGTGGGGTCGTGGGTGACGCTGGACGGGCCGCTGGCGGCGGAGGTGATGGCCCATGCCGGCTTCGACTGGCTGTTGATCGACATGGAGCACGGGCCGGTCTCCCTGACCGCGGCGCAGGGCATCATCGCGGCGATCCGCACCACCGCGACGGTCCCCTTGGTGCGCGTGGGCTGGAACGAGAGCGCCTTGATCCAGCAGGCGCTCGACATCGGCGCCTACGGCCTGATCGTGCCCATGGTCAACACGCCGGACGAGGCGCGCCGGGCGGTGCGCGACGCGCGCTACCCGCCCCTCGGTGAGCGTAGCCGTGGCGGGATACGCGCCCGCCTGGCCTTCGACACCGACTCCGTGACCTATGGGCGACGGGCCAACGACGAGACGCTGCTCTTGGTGCAGATCGAGACGGCCGAGGGGCTGGCCAACGCGGCGGACATCGCCGCGCTGGAGGGCATCGACGGCCTGTTCCTGGGTCCGAACGACCTCTCGTCCTCGTTGGGCGTGTGGCCGCCGGTGTGGGACGACCAGCCGGCCGTGCTGGCCGCGGCCATCGCCGCCGTCCCACGGATCGCCCATGACCACGACGTGTGCGCGGGCATCCTGGTCCCCAACGCAGCGGTCGCCGACCGCTGCATCGACCTGGGCTACGAGTTCATCGGGCTGACCAACGACGCCGCGCTGCTGGAGGGCGCGGCCCGGCGTGAGTTGGCCGCCGTCAGCAGGCGAGTGGTTAGTGGCTAGTGGTCAGTGACGAGTGGGGCGAGACGAACTCGTTGCTCCGTTCCCACCACACTCGCCACAAACCGCGCGTCACTTCGTCCTACCTCACTCGTCACTAATCACTGGCATGCTTTGTTGGCTCTCCACGACCACCGCCGCCGTGCGGTCGGTGCTGCCGTTCTCCACCACGACCACCTCGACCGCGCGGTCGAGCGTGGCGAGGTAGCCGTCGAGCCGCGCCAGCGCGCCGGGGAGGCGACGCTCCTCGTTGTACGCCGGCATGATGATGCTCAACCGAGGCTTGGGCGGCAGCGCCACGCGCTCTCCTCGTCGGTCGTTGCCGGTCAGGCTTTGGGGACGATAACCGCGCCGAGCAGCGGCGCTTGGGCGCGCTCGAGCAGGGCGCACGCGCGGGCGGCGTCCTCGCGCGAGGTGCGGCCGGGGGCGATCACAAGCAGCATGCCGTCGACGTGCGCGGCCAGCCGTTGCGCGTCGGGAGCGGCCAGCGCGGGTGCGGCGACGATGACGACGCGGTCGGCCGCGTTCTTGAGCCGCAGCACCGCGGGGGCAAGGTCGCCCAGACGGTCCAGGCGGTGATGGCGCGTGCCGGCGGCGGCCCCCGCCGCGATCACGCCGAGGGTCGGCAGCGTCGTCGGCTGCGCCAGGTCGCGCAGGTCGCCCTGCTCTCCGCGCAGCAACTGGACCAACCCCGGACTGGGGTTGGCGCCGAAGATCGCGTCAAGGGCGGGCGCCTCCATGTCGGCGTCGACCAGCAAGGTGCGATCCCCACTCTCGGCGGCGACGAGAGCCAGGTTGGCGGCGACCAGCGCGGCGTTCGCGGTGGCGTCGACACCGACGATGGCCAGCACGCGGTCGTTGGCGGAGCCCATGGCCAGTTCGACGTTGGTGAAGAGCGTGTGATAGGCCTCGACCACGGCGGACGGGCACTCCGGCGAGGAGACCAGCAGATGCGACGCGGATATCCCGGTCGCGCGGTCCGGGGCCTGCGCTTGTCGGCGCGGCTGGATGCGCGTCCGCGTCGTCATCGGCTTGCTCGCCGCCGGGGTCTGCTCGGTCGTACCAAGGTCGCTTAAGGCCATCGCGTCCTCCGCTCTTGCATCCTGCTGTTCCGGTCCGATGTTAATGCTTGCCACCTACGCGCTCCGCGGTCGCGCGGCGCGGCCGCCGGGAATGACGGCCAGGGTCGGCACGCCCAGCCAATGCTCGACATCGCTCTCGTCGTAGACTTTATCGTCCAGGTATTCGAAGAGGAAGGCTAGGACGAGGGCCGCGACGAGGCCCACGGCGATGCGTAGGAGCGCGTTGCCCGCCACCTTGGTCACACCCAGGCGGTCCGCGTCGGGATGGATGACGTATGTTGCCGTGACGCCGGGAAAGCCGGCCTCGAACGTGCGTTGATACACCGGGACGTAGTCGAGGAGCAGCTTACTAGCGACGCCCACGATCCTGGTGACCTTGTCCTTATCCGAGCCGCTCCAGTTGACGATGAGGGTGTTGCCATCGCTAGCACGGGTCACGCCGAGGTTCTGGCTGACCGCCCGGTAGTCGTAGTCGATGCCGATCCGCTTCAGGCCCGCGCTGACGGCTTTGAGGTAGGGCAGGCCCTCGGTGTACAGCTGGACCTCGGTCACCACCTTGCCGGTGTTGGCGTTGGCCGCGGCGGTGGTGTCATACAGGAGCTGCTGCGTGGTCGGCTTCTCGCGCTGCACCTGGAACTCGATGGTGGCCACACCCTTCCATTGGCTGGTGACATAGGTGAAGCCGACGCTGACCACGGACAGCACGATGGTCAGCAAGGTGACGTTGCGGATGACGTTGCGGCGGCGCACCAGGACGCCCCAGTAATGCCGTAGTTCCATTGGCTTTACACTCCCTCCAGTGTCGGTGTACGGGCGATAGGTTGTGGCGCAACAAGGCGACGGGATGGCATTGTTCGCGCATCACAATATCCCGCTGCTCGGTGGGGTACGTGGGCGATTGTAGCGGGCCTTGCGCTTCAGGGCAAGGAGCCCTTAATAGGCGCCGCGCATCATCAGCACGGCAGTGGGGGTGCGCAGCAGGATTTTGAGGTCGAGGGACAGCGACCAGTTGTCGATGTAGTAGATGTCCATCATCATCATCTCGTCGAAGTTGAGGTCGCTGCGGCCAGAGACCTGCCACAAGCCGGTCATCCCCGGCTGCGCGTCGAAGCGGTTGAGGTGCCAGGCCTCGTACTTGAGCACCTCGCTGGGCAGGGCGGGGCGCGGGCCGACCAAGCTCATCTCGCCGCGTAGCACGTTGAGCAGTTGCGGTACCTCGTCGATGCTCAGCTTGCGGATGACGCGCCCCACGCGGGTACGGCGCGGGTCCCGCTTGTGCTTGGCCATCACCACCGGCTGGGGGCCGGCCACGGCGGCCTCCATCTGGGCGTGCTCCCGCTCGGCCCCGTGGTACATAGAGCGAAACTTAAAGAACGGGAAGCAGCCGCCACCACGCCCCACGCGCGTCTGCGCGATGATGATGGGGCCGGGCGAGTCGAGGCGGATGGCCAGCGCCAGTAGCGCCAGCAGCGGCGCGAGGACCAGCAGGCCCAGCAGCGCCACCGTCACGTCGAGCACGCGCTTGAGCAGCAGGTTGGCCCCGCGTAGCGGGCTCTCCACCACATCGATCAGCGGGATGCCGGCGATATTGTCCATGCGCACGCGCGAGAGGCTCATCTCATAGAGGTCGGGCACGATCTTGAAGGCCACGTTCTGGCGCATGCAGTGGTCGCGGATGGCCGTGATGTCGTCGTGCGCGTTGGAGGAGAGGGCGATCACCACCTCGTCGACCCGGTCGCGCGCCACCACCTCGGCGATGCTGGAGACCGACCCCAGGCTGCGGAAGCGCCCGAATTGTGGCGGCGCGGCCCCCTGCTCGTGCAGGAATCCCACCAGGCGGTAGCCCTGGTCCGCGCGGCTGACGAGGTTCTGCATCACCATGCGGCCGATGGGCGTGGACCCGGCCACCACCACACGCCGCACGTTCCAGCCGTGCCGGTGCAGATGTACCATGATCAGGCGCACCAGGCCGCGCCCCAGGCTGGAGAGGGCGATCACCAGCAGCCAGGTAAAGATCAGCACCAGCCGCGAGTGCTGATCGATCATCTCCTTGAAGAGGTAGGTGACGATGATGGTGAGGGCCATGCCCACCGTGGCCGCGCGCGCCACGACGAAGACCTCGTCGAGCCACTCCATGCTCAGCCGCTGGCGGTAGAGGCTGGCCAGGGCGAAGGAGAGCGGCAGGAGGACGCTGACCAGGACCTCGAAAGGGAGCCAGGCGCGGTAGGAGAGGGGAAAGAAGCCCAGCCCGGTCCCGCCGAGCTTCTCGACGTAGCGCAACCAGTAGGACAGGACGAAGGCCAGGTTGACGGCCACGATATCGACGCCGAGCGAGATGGCCGGGAAGACCCAGCGGAACGCGGCCGGGCGCTGTCCGGCGCGTGGAGCCTGCGGAGCCCACGGAGCCCACGGAGCCCACGGAGCTTGTGGAGCCCGTTGGGCTGGGGCCTCTCTCTGCTCTAGCAACGCCACATAAGCCTCCAGGGTGCAGATGAATACGGCATGATCGATGGGCCGGGGACGCCAATGGGTACGCGTTGTAGGTACCGCCCCGCCGACACTGGGCGGGCGCATACCGAATGCAGCATACCAAATCGAAGTTATTAGTAGTTAGTAGTTAGTACTTAGAAATTTTGTTCTCACATCAAGTTGAGTTTACAAGGGTGCTTGGCGAAAGAAAAACAAATTAATAACGACTAATTGCTAAAAACTCGCCCGTACACGCGGACCGTCTCGGCGGCGGTGCGCGACCAGGGGAACAGGGCCGCGCGGGCCAGGCCGCGGCGGCGCAGGTCGGCGCGCAGCGCCTCGTCGCCGCATAGCCGGTCCAGCGCCGTGGCCAGCGCCGCGTCGTCGGCGCAGTCGGCCAGCAGCGCCGCGTCGCCGGCGGCCTCCGGCAGCGAGCTGGCGGTCGAGGTCACGACCGGCGTCCCGCAAGCCATCGCCTCCAGTACGGGCAGGCCGAAGCCCTCATAGGTCGACGGGTAGACGAAGACCGTGGCCGCGCCGTACCACAGCGCCTGCTCCTCGTGCGCCACGTAGCCGGGGAAGGACACGTGATCGCGCAGGCTCAACCGGTCGACGGCCGTGAAAATCTCTTCGTAGAGCCAGCCCTTGCCGCCCGCCAGCACCAGCGGCCAGTCCAATCCGCGCCGTCGCAGCCGCGCGTAGGCCTCGATCAGCGCGACGAGACCCTTGCGCGGCTCCAGCGTGCCCATATAGAGCAGGTAGTTTGCGGGCAGGCCGTGCAGGGCGCGGAAGAGATCGAGCGCCACGGGGTCAGGCGGGGCCAGGTGCGCGGCGACGCCGTTGTGTACCGCCGTGACCCGCTCGGGCGGCACGCCGAGCAGGCGGATCACGTCGCCGCGGGTGTGCTCCGAGACGGCGATGACGTGCCGCGCGCGGCGCACCGAGAGGCGCGTGAAGGTCTCCAGGTAGCGGCGCTTGGCCGGCAGGTAGCGGTCGGGCATCACCATGAAGATCAGGTCGTGGATTGTCACCACCGTGGGGACGGGCGTGAGCAGCGGCACGACGTTGACCGGCGCGTGCAAGAGGTCGACGCGGCCGGGCAGCAGACACGGCAGCACGCCCTGCTCGTAGGCGATGCGGCGCCGGGGCTCGACCGTGTTCAGGCGCGTGGTCACGTAGCGCATGTGCGGGGCGTAGGCGTGGTCGCCGGGGGGCGGGGTATCGTGACTGAACACGGTGTAGCGCGTACCGTCCTCGCGCGCGGCCAGCGCCCCCAGCAGGTAGTAGATATAGCGGCCGACCCCGGCGTTGCGATAACCCTGTGAGAGCGAGAGCAAGTGGGCGTTGATGCCGACATCCATGCCCATAGGGTACCAGAGCGGACGGCGGTCGCCTCGTCGCGCCGTCTCTTACCGCCCGCCGGCCCGTTTCTACCGCTGCACCCTCGTCACCCTGCCAATCCCTGCTCAATCGCCTTCGCCTTCACTGATTCTTACCGATTGTATCCTGATCTTAATTAATCTATTGACAATAGAACGAAGGCGTGCTACAGTAGGCGTATGAGCGGAGGCGAAGGATCCTGCTCAGAGAGCCAATAGCGGGGACGGCAACGACAAGATTTGCGCCCTGGGCGGCGACAACACAATTCATAGCGGCGACGGCAACGTCGAGATCTGGACCGGCGCGGGCAACAACGCGATCAGGACCGCGGATGGCCGCAACTGGATCATCACCGGCCCCGGCAACAGCGTCGTCGACGGCGGCAACAGGTCGCACTGCGACATCGGCCCCGGCAACAGCATCGTCCACTGCGCGTATGTCGGCCCCATCGGTACCGTTCCGCTGAACCCGTAGTACCGTCTCAGAGGAGTTGGTGTGCGGTGTCAGGGCCTGCGACTGCCCGGCTAGACCGGCGAACCCGCGGCTAGGGTTCAGGGGGCTAGTCCGCATGTGTCGCATGGCAAACGACGGGCCGACTGCGGTCGGCTGTGGACGCGCGCTGCCGCAAAGGGAGTCGCCTGATTTCGCGGTTAAGTTAAGAAGGTTAGGAAGGGACGGAGGAGCAATGCGCAAGATATTGGAGATGTGTCCCAGCTGCGAGGGGCCGCTGGAGATTACCGAGGTGGCCTGCTTGCGCTGCGGGACGCGCGTGCAGGCGCACTACCGGCCGTGCGACTTTTGCCGGCTGACGGACGAGCAGAGCACCTTCCTGCGCACGTTCCTGACCAGCCGCGGCAACCTGAGCGACGTGGAGAAGCGGCTGGGCGTGTCGTACCCGACGGTACGAGCCAAGCTCGACGAGGTGATAGGGCGACTGCAGAGCGACGACGCGCCCGCGGAACCCTCGTCACCCCCGTCTCCGGCGCGACCCACATCCGCGCCGCGCGGGGGGGCCGGAGCCCGCACCTCTACACAGGAGATGGGAACACCAGATCGGCGCGCGGTGCTGGACGCGGTGGCGCGCGGCGAGCTGAGCGCGGCCGAGGGGCTGGAGCGCCTGCGCGGGGCAACTCTCACCACCCCTCCCGCTTCGCAGGAGTCCGCCCCTTCTCCTGACCGCGGGAGAGGGGAGTAGGACGCGCCCACCGGGCACTTCATAGAACAGCAACAGGATCGAGGGTCACTATGATCAGCTACCAGAACGACGCGGACAGGTTGCGCATACTGCACCTGTACCAGTACGAGTTACGTCATCAGGCCGAGGAAGCGCGCCGGGCGCGCCAGGCACAGGGACCTCGCCCCATGCGCCGCGGCATCGGCCGCCTGCTGATTGCCCTGGGCGAGAGCATGAGCGCCGCGCCGCGCGAGCAGACGGACGAGCTCGGACGCCATGCGCTGGCCTAGCATGCGCAACCCCCACCCCCAACCCCTCTCCCGCGCACGGGAGAGGGGAGCAGGAAGGGCACAACGGCTAACGGCTAACGGCTAACGGCTAACGGCTAATGGCTAATGGCTAACGGCTAACGGCTAATGGCTAATGGCTAATGGCTAATGGCTAATGGAGGTATCCAGGCATGGAAGACTTTGCACAATTGGCGGCCGGCGCGGCCGTCCTGCGCGTGGACATTCATAAGGGCGACATCGTGGCGCGGGCCATGCCCGGCGCCGATTGGACTATCGAGTGGTCCTCCAAAGGGGGAACAGTCGAGGAGCCGGTGGTCGAGCGCGACGGCGCCACCCTGTGGGTGCGCCAGCCGCACGGTCACCCGCACCACCGCCGACTGGACGTGCGCCTGACCATCCCCACCGGCGTCGAGGAGGTCAACCTGCACGCTGGGTCGGGCCGCATCGATGCGCTGGGGCTGCGCGGCCGGCTGCGTCTTAAATGCGGCAACGGCGCGCTGACGCTGCGCGAGAGCGCGGGCGACGCCGAGGCCACCAGCGGGAACGGCGCGGTCGAGATCGAGGGCTTCGAGGGCGTGCTCAACGCGTCCAGCGGCAACGGCCGCGTGCGGCTGAGCGGGTCGCGCGGCGAGGCCACCCTGCACAGCGGCAACGGCAACGTCGATGTGACGGATGCGGAGGGCCAGACCCGCGCCACGACGGGCAACGGCAGCATCTCGCTGACCGAGGTCGGCGGCGCGGCCGAGGCCAACAGCGGGCACGGCAGCGTCTCTATCAACGCGCCGCGCGGTCTCGCCGCGCGCGTCACCACGGCGATGGGCTCCATCCACGTCAGTCGCGGCGCGCTGGCCCCATCGCGCCTCACCTCCTCGATGGGCAGCATCGACTGCCGGGCGGTCCTCCTGCCCGGCGCCTACACGCTGGAAAGCAGCATAAGTACGGTGACGCTGACCCTGCCCGCGGAGGCGCGCACGCGCATCGACGCCCAAACCAGCTTCGGGCGCGTGCGGTCCGATTTCCCGCTGGTGCAGGTTGGGAGGTCCGGCCCCATGAGCTTCGGCGGGATGCGCATGGTCGGCAGCATCGGCGAGGGCGCGCCGGAGGTCGAGGTCACGCTGCGCTCGGACAAAGGAGGCGTCACCCTCCGTCGCGGCGCGGTCGACGACATCGCCTCGTTCTCCGAGGAGCCGGGAATCGGGTTCTCCGCCGAGGAGACAGAGATGGGCGAACCGGGCTGGGCGGCGGCCGCCGTAATGAACATGAGGGACATGGCGGACATAGCAGACATGGCGGACATGGCGGCGTCGGCGGCCACATCCGCCGTATCTGCGGTCAAGACGGCTTTTGCCAGGTCCGCGCCTTCGCGTCCAGCGTATCCGTCACGACCCACGGCGCCCACGGCGCCCACGGCGCCCACGCCGCTCGCCACGCCCACGCCGCCCGCCATGCCGACGCCCCCGCGGGGCTCTGCCATGCCTACGTCGACGCCGGCGCCAGATGGAGAGACGGACTCAACCGCGCGACTGGCCGTCCTGGAGGCGCTGGCGCGGGGCGAGATTAGCGTGGACGAGGCCGAGACCTTGTTGAGCCGGCCGGGGTAAGTAGCGTTTGAAGAGCCTGCGACTGCCCGGCTGGACCGGGATCGGCCGCAGCCGGTCGGGGGCCAGTCCGCAAAGCGCGGCTGGTCGGGGGCCAGTCCGCATGTGTCGCATGGCAAACCACCGGCCGACTGCGGTCGGGTGTGAGACGACGGGCGGCAAGCGATGTTTGATCACGCATGAGCCATAGAGGGAGAAGCAAGGGAGGGTTCTACCATGAAGACCGCGCGCTACCAATTGGGCCACGCGCCCACCGTGACCATGGACCGCTGCGACGGCGACCTCATCATCGTGGGGCACGACAACCCGGTGGTCGTCCTGACCGCCGACGACCTGCCCCACCTGGCGCCAGACCAGGACCGCGCGACGCTGCGCATCGAGGGGTGCTGCGACGACCTGCGGCTCGTCCTACCATTCGGGGCGACCCTCATCGCCGACCATATCGACGGCGACCTGCGCGTCGCGGGTATCGCCAGATGCACGCTCGCGCGCGTCGACGGCGACCTCACCCTGGAGGATGCGCCTGGCCCATACGCCATCGGCGACGTGGACGGCGATGTCCGGGTACGCGCCGTGGCTAACCTTTCGCTATGCTCCGTCGACGGAGACGCCCGTTTGGAAGGGGTCACGGACCGGTTCACCCTGGGACACGTGACAGGCGACCTCATCCTCGACGGCGCCGTGCACGGCTTCGGGCCGATTCGCGTGGGAGGGGACCTCACCCTTGCCATCGCCTTCCAGCCCAGCCAGGAGTACCGCCTCGTCGTGGACGGCGACGCCACGATCAGGCTCCCCGACGAGGCCAACCTGACCCTGCAGGCCGCCGTCCACGGCGACCTCTCCGGACTGCCTCATGCCCACGGCAGCGGGCATAGGCACGGTGAGGTCAGGGCCACCTGGGGCGACGGCTCATCCTACCTGTCACTCAGCGTCGGCGGAGACCTGCGGATACGTCCCGGCGGCGCCATGACGGCATACCCCTACGCCTTTTCGGTCAACACCATGGGGCAGGAGGCGGAAAGCGCGGGGGCGTCCGAGGAGCAAGCGCCCGCGCCGACGGCTCCCTCCCATCTGGGCGTGCTCGAGGCCCTATCGCGCGGCGAGATCGGCGTGGACGAGGCCGAGTCCCTATTGCGTTGACGCGCCAATCACGACAGCGCAGGTTATCCGTCGCGAGTGCCCGCGCTCCCGGTAGAATATTCGCGTTAGTTTTGATCTCTTCGCAGCGATATGTAGGTAGGTTGACAAACGGTAGGACCGCAAGCGACACAGTCATGCAACGAGAGGGCAGGGAGGCGACGGTGACGTATCAGGAGGCGCGCGTCGGGTCCGAGGTTGAGCGTAAGGTTGTTGGGGGGCGACAACACGAGGACGGCCCGGCCGCTGACCGGCTCCACGCGTGGGAAGCCGTGCTGGCCGCCGAGCGGCCGCGCCTGGTGCGGCTCTGTGCCCGCATCACCGGCTGCGCCGATGCCGCCGAAGACCTGGCTCAGGACGCCCTGGTGGAGGCCTGGCGCCACCTGCACAGGGTCTACGACGAGGCGGGCCGGGACAGGTGGCTCTCCGCCATCGCCCGCAACGTGTGCCTGCGCTGGTTGCGCAGTCACGGTCGCGACCTGGCGCACCTCCAAACCGTCGATGCCCACTACGCGGATGATAGCGGCTCACGCGTGGCGACCATGGAGGACGTGGCCGACGACACGGCCGACGTCGAGCTGGAGCTGGACCGCGAGGGGTTGGCGCGCCTACTGGATCGGGCGCTGGCGCTGCTGCCGCCGCTGACGAGGCAAGTACTGATCGAGAGCTACATCGAGGAGACGCCGCAAGCCGAGGTCGCGGCGCGGCTGGGCGTCAGCGAAGGCGCGGTGGCGATGCGCCTCCAGCGCGGCCGGCTGACGCTGCGCCGGGTGCTGGCCGGCGATCTGGGCGACCTCGGCGCTGAGGCGGCGGTGTATGGCCTGGCGATCCCCGGCGCGGCCGGCTGGCAGGAGACGCGCATCTGGTGCCCCAGGTGCGGCAAGCGGCGGCTCGTCGGCCTCTTCGATACCGATGGGGCCGTGCCGGAAATGACGTTGCGCTGCCCCGGCTGCTGCATCGAGCCCGGCTTGCACATCTCGCATGCCCGTAGCGCGGATATCCTGGGCTCCGTCAAGGGGTTCAAGCCCGCGCTCTCCCGCATCGAGTCCTGGGCGCACCGCTTCTACCGGCCCGGATTGGCCAGGGGCGCCATCACTTGCCCCTACTGCGGCCACGTCAGCCCGCTATTGTCGTTTCTGCCCGCGACAGACGATGTCCCGCCGTCCGTCCAGGGCGCGCGCGGCGCCTACGTGCGCTGCCACGGCTGCGGCAATCTATGCTGGAGCTTGCAGCGCGGCCTGGCCCTCTGCACGCCCGAGGCGCGACGCTTCTGGCGCGACCACCCGCGCATCCGCACCCTGCCCGAGCGCGAGGTCGAGGCCGGGCCTGACGGCCGTCCCGCCCTGATCACCTGCTTCGAGGACGTGACCGGCGCGGCCTCGCTCGCCGTCATCGCTGACCGCGAGACGTACGAGGTCATCCAAATTCACGGCCCCACGTAAGGACGGGGATGGTACTGGGAGCGCGGGTAGGGCGTATGCAATACGTCCCTACCCCGGCGCAACTATCCCGTACGAAAATGACATAGCCCTGCATATTACTCTCAATGCGTGACGTTGCAGCCGCCTCTCCCCTCTCCCGCGGTCGGGAGAGGGGTTGGGGGTGGGGGTTGTCCGGAGGTATCTCATGACTATGACCAGTATCAGGGACTCGTTGCCCGCAACGGCGGACGAGTTGTTCCCAACGCAGACCGCGACGCACGCCGCGGCGACGTATGACCGCGACCGGCGCGCGCGGGAACACGCCATCGTCGCGTCCCACCTGCGCCGCGTCTACCGCAAGGGAGGACGCTTGCTGCCCTACCGCGCGGCGAGCGAGACCGTCGCCGTCGCCGACGTCAGCTTCGCCGTCCCGCGCGGCACGATCTTCGGGCTGCTTGGCCCCAACGGCGCGGGCAAGACGACCACCATCAAAATGCTCTCTACCCTGCTCGTGCCCAGCGGCGGCACGGCCACCATCGCTGGGTGGGACGTGACGCGCGACGAGCGCCAGGTACGCCGCCAGTTGGGCGTGGTCCTGGGGGGTGATCGTGGCTTCTACGCCAAGCTGAGCGCGTGGGACAACCTTGTCCTGTTCGGCAACCTGTACGGGATGACCGCGCCATCGATCCGGCGGCGCACCGCGGAGATGCTCGCGTTGGTCGGTCTCGACGATCGGCGCACCGAGCGCGTGGAAGGCTACTCGCGCGGCATGAAACAGCGCCTGCACCTGGCCAGGGCGTTGCTGCACGATCCGCCCATCCTGGTGCTCGATGAGCCCAGCATCGGGCTCGACCCCGCCGCGGCGGTCGACCTGCGCCGCGTCGTCGCCGCACTGGTCCCGGCGCACACGGTCCTGCTGACCACGCACGACATGGCCGAGGCCGACCTGCTGTGCGACGACATCGCCATCGTGGACGGCGGGCGCATCGTCGCGCAGGGCACGCCGGCGCGGCTCAAGGAGCGCGTCGGGGTCACGCGGCGCGTCGTGGTTGCCACGGCCCAGTCCCTGTTACGCGCGGGGACGGACCGCGACGCGGGCGACCTGCGTCGCTGCCTCGCGAGCGTTATCGGGGTGCGCGAGGTCACTGCGGACGCTGGACCGGACGGCGGGACCGCGTGGACGCTGGACTGCGATGAGACGGCCGCGGCGCTCGACGGCGCGCTGAGCCTGTTGCGCGCCCGGAACATCGCGGTGCGCGGCGTGCGCGTGCTCGAGCCCACGCTCGAAGACGCCTTCCTGGCCATCACGGGGAGGGGGTTTGAGTCATGTACCATCAGCGACATATGAACACCTCCGTGCCAGTAGTAGCGCCGGCGCCGCTGGTGACGTTCTACGGCCCGGCAGGGCGGCTGTGGGCCGTGGTGCGCGCGACCGTGCGCGCCTACCTCAAGCGCTCCCATGCCTACCTGATCGACATCCTGCGCGTACCCCTCTACCCCCTGTTCACCTTCGCCACCTGGCGCATCACCTACGCCCTCTCGGGGCGAGGGCACGTCGCCGGTGCAGCGGTCTCAGGCTTCCTCCTGGTGGGCATGCTGGGCATGATCACCTGGACCTCGACAATCTGGTCCAGCGGCTACGCCATCGAGTATGAGCGCGCGGAGGGTACCGTCGGCGCGCTCTTTCTGTCGCCCGCTAGCCGGGTTGCCGTGATCGCCGGTTACGGCCTGGGCTCGTTCCTGTGGTTGGCGCCGTCGTTCGCCGTGGTCATTGCGCTGGCCCTGGCCACGGGAGCGCGGTTGCGCGTCGCAGATCCCGTGGCGGCGGTGGCCGCCGTCGCCGCGCTGCTGCTGGCCTCGCTGGCCACGGGCTTCGCCTGCGCGGGCCTATTCGTGCTCTCGCGGCGCGGCAACCTGCTCGCGAACTTCCTGCAACTGCCGATCTACCTGCTGGCCGGCTTCCTGGTCCCGCGCGGCCGGCTGCCCGGCTGGCTGCGGCCCGTCTCGGACGCCATCCCGGCCGGCCACGCCGTCGACGCCCTGCGCGCGACGCTGTTAAACGGGGCGTCGCTGCACGACATCCTCGGCGACCTCGGCGCTACCCTTGGCCTCGCGGCGCTGTACGGCTGCGTGGGAGTGATCAGTCTACGGAGAGTGGAATATGCAGCCAGGCGCGCCGGTACCCTCGATCTCTAGTAGTGCACCCTCCGGCGTCTCTCAGACCGTCTGGTTCGCCCTGCGGGCCGCGGCCGCATCGTGGCACGCGATGTCCGCCGAGCGTCTGCGCGCCAGCGGGCTGGCCGGCTACCTGGCCATCTGGCTGCTGCGGCCGATCTTCGAGCTGGGCATCGCCGCGCTCATCTACGGCGGGGCGCGGCCGGCCCTGCTGCGCTACGCGGTGGTGGCGCTGGCCGCCAACGCCTTCGTCTTCAACACCATTTTCTACGCCGGTGAGATCCTGGACCGCCAGCGCATCAACGGCACGCTGACAGGTCTCTTCCTGGCGCCCTGCGCGCGCTATAGTTGGCTGGGCGGCTTCATGCTGGCGGGCGTGGCCGAGACGGCGCTGATCGCGGCGGTGGCGCTGCTCTTCGGGCATCTGGTCCTGAGGGTGAGCTTCGCGCCGGATTGGCCCGCGCTGGTCCTCTCCGCGCTACTGTTCCTGGCCGCGCTATGGGGCCTGAGCATGGTCTTCTCGGCCATCGGACTGCTGATCAAGCGGTCCAACGGGCTGTCCAACCTGATCTTCCCGTTCGCCATGCTGCTGGGCGGCGTCTACTACCCGGTCGCGCTCCTACCCGATCCGTTGCGGCTGGCGGCGCGGGCGCTGCCGCTGGGCTACGGCATGCAGGCGCTGGCCAGCGCCGCGCTCTCCCACGCGGGCATCCGGGACCTCGCCGCCAACCTCGTGCCCCTGGCCGGCTTCGCGCTCGCGCTGCCCCTCATCGGTATCCTGAGTTTCCGCCGACTGGAGCGGCTGGCCCGCGAGCAGGGCGAATTGGAGTTGTATTGACTGGGGTCTGTGAATGCACGCTTGTTGGGCCGTCGTGGAGGTCTATCTGGGGGCGCGGGCGTCTCGCCCGTCCTGGCGTTGAACCGGGACCGGGCGCCACGCCCGCGCCCCCAGGCAGAGAATTCACAGACCATAGGGACTGCGGAGCAAGGCCCGCCATCCGTTACCATAGGTATGCGCCCACCGATTAGGACAGGAAGGAGCAGGCCATGTCGACACAAGCTCCCAACCCCGAGGCCGAGGTCAACATAGATATGCCTCCCTCTGAGACAAGCGCGCCATCAGCGCCGCTCACGCCGCTGCTGCGCAACCGCGACTACATGCTGCTGTGGAGCGGCCAGATGGTCTCGCAACTCGGCAGCGGCGTCTCGCAGCTGGCCTTGCCGCTGCTGGTGCTATATCTGACCGGCTCGCCCGCGCAGGCCGGCGGCGTGGCCGCCGCCTTCGCCATCCCGTACATCGTGTTCAGCCTGCCGGCTGGCGCACTGATCGACCGCTGGAACCGCAAGCGGGTGATGATCCTGTGCGACCTCGGGCGCGCCGCGAACGCGGCCAGCATCCCGCTCGTGGCCGCGCTGGGACACCTGACCGTGCCGCAATTGTACATCAATACGCTGATCGAGGGCTCGCTGTTCGTGTTCTTCAACCTGGCCGAGGTGTCCTGCCTGCCGCGCGTGGTACCCAAGGAGCAACTGTCCTCGGCGGGGGCGCAGAACGAGGGCGGCAGCATCGCCACCGGACTGATCGCGCCGCCGCTGGGCGGCTTGATCTACCAGGCCCTCGGCCGCACCGTGCCGTTCCTGTTCGACGCCGTCTCCTACGCCGCCTCGGTCATCTCGCTGTCCCTCATCCGCACCACCTTCCAGGGCGAGCGGACGGCGGAGAAGCGGGCATTGCGCACGGAGATCGCCGAGGGGTTGGCCTGGCTGTGGCGACAGCCCCTGATCCGCTACATGGCGTTCCTGACCGGCGGGCTCAACTTCGGCAACACCGCCATCGGCCTCATCGCCATCGTTGCGGCCAAAAACGAGGGCGCGCCGCCCGCCGCCATCGGCGTCGTCTTCTCCATCGCCAGCGTCGGCGGTATCATGGGCGCGGTGGCGACGCCGCGCATCCAGCGGCGCTACCGCTTCGGGCAGGTCATCATCGCCACTCTGTGGGTGCAAGCCGCGCTGTGGCCGCTGCTCATCTTCGCGCCGAACGTGGTGGCGCTGGGCGTCATCCTGGGCGCGCTGTTCGTGACCGGTCCCATCTACAACGCGGTGCAGCTGAGCTATCGCTTGCGGCTGATCCCGGATCGCCTGCAGGGGCGCGTCAACAGCGCCTTCCGCCTGCTGGCCTTTGGCTTCCAGCCGCTCGGCGCGGCCTTGTGCGGCCTGCTGCTGCAAGGGTTCAACACCACCCCCACCATCCTGATCTTCTCCGCCGTAGTGCTGGCGCTGGCCCTGCTGACCACGGTCAACCCCCACGTGCGCAAGGCGGGATACGCCAGCGAGGTGCCACAGGTGGCATAGAGCCTAAGCCTACTGCCTCCTGCCCACCCTTGCACGGCTGCCGCGCACGCGGGCGTCGCCGACGCGGCGGGTGATGCGCTCGTCGTCGAGGTGCTCCAGCAGGGCCAGGGCATACTTGCGGCTGGCGCCGAAGCGGTCGCGCAGGGTGGCCACCGTGACCGATCCCGCCGCGTCGATCATCTCCAGCGCGGCGGCGGCCATCTCGTCGTAGGCCGCGCGGCCCAGATGCACGCCGTCCGCGATGCGCACCACCTCGCCGCGCTCCACCAACGCCTCGAGCAGCGGCGCGTCGAGGCCCGGCAGCTCGGCCAGCGCGGGCGGCGCGTAAGGTTGGGAGGCCAGCGCCTCCTTGACGCGCGCCACGACCTGCTGCTGCGCCGGGCTGAAGCGCGGTTCGTACTGCGCCAGGGCCACGGACTCGCCGCCGTGCAGGCGCGCCAGGCCAGCCTCCTCCAGGGCGGACGCCACTGGGGGCCAGATCTCGGAGGTGAGGCGCAGGCGCGCGCGCAACTCCTCGGCCGGCAACCCGCGGCGCAGTGGATAGCGCGTGTGGTAGGCCGTCAGGGCGTCGCGCACCCGCGCCACGAGGTCGTCCCAGGTCCCCGCGCCGAGCCAGTAGGGGCCGGCGCGGCGCACGAGCCCCGCGGCAAATAGCCCGTCGAGGGCGACGCCGACCTCGACGACCGGGAGATCGGCGCGCGCGGCGATGTCGTCGGGACGCAGCAGCGTGGGGCCGGCTAGGGCGTCCAGCGCGCGGTCCTCGGGCGACCCGGCGGCCAGGGTTTCCAGGTGGCGCAGCACGCGCGGGGCGAAGCGGCGATGTCGCGCCGGCTGGGCGTCGACGATGACGCCCCCGCCGAGGGTGGCGCTGGGCGAGGGGCGACGCACCACCACGCGATCGCCGCGTTGCGCGGCGATAGGCTCGGACAGGCGCAGTTGCGCCCAGCCTTCGTCGCCCGCCGCCAGTTCGGCGCGGTCGAGCAGGCCCAGGCGCGCGGACACCTCGGCCGCGCCGGTGTGGACCGTGACCGGCATGTTGTGCGTCAGCGGCGCGTCCAGGCCACCGACAGCGCGCAGCCGCACGTCCAGGCGCACCGCGGGCGGCAAGGTATGGGGCAACGCCAGCACGTCGCCGCGCGCGACCTCGTCGGTGGCGACGCCGGCCAGGTTGACCGCGACGCGCCCGCCCGGCGCGGCGCGCTCCAGCTTCGTCTTATGCGTCTGCAGCCCGCGGATGCGCGCCACACGCCCGCCCGGCGCGATCTCGACCTCCTGGCCCACCGCCAGCGCGCCGTCGAGCAGCGTGCCGGTCACGATCGTCCCGAAGCCGGAGAGGGTGAAGACGCGGTCGACGGGCAGGTGGGGGCGGCCGCGGTCGGGGTGCGGCGGGGCCTCGTCGAGCGCCTGGTCGAGCGCGGCGCGCAGGTCGTCGAGCCCCAGGCCGGTCAGGGCGGAGCAGGGGATCGCGGGCGCGTCCCGCAGTGTCGTGCCTGCGAGGGCGGCGCGCACGTCCTCTCGCACCAGTTCCAGCCATTCCGCGTCGACGAGGTCGGCCTTGGTCAGGGCCACGACGCCGGCGGAGACGCCGAGCAGGTCGAGGATGTCCAGGTGCTCGCGCGTCTGGGGCATCACGCCCTCGTCGGCGGCGATGACCAGCAGGGCCACGTCGACGCCTCCGGCGCCGGCCAGCATATGGCGGATGAACCGCTCGTGGCCGGGGGCGTCGACCACCGAGGCCTCGCGGCCCGAGGGCAGGCGCAGCCAGGCGAAGCCCAGTTCGATGGTCATGCCGCGCCGCTGCTCTTCGGCCAAACGGTCGGGGTTGATGCCAGTGAGGGCCTGGACAAGGGTGCTCTTGCCGTGGTCGATATGCCCGGCGGCGCCGATAACGTGCATGGAGTGACAAAGGGAAACTAAGCATTGGAGAGGTCGTACTACTGTTGTAACACAGCGGGGAGATAGTTCCCAGACCGAGAATGCACAGACCATGGGCGGAGTACACGGTGCTTGCAAGGCGCACTTGGTATACTGGCGGTATGATGGCTGCTGAACTGGTTCCCTACGGGCGCGACTTCTTCCGCCTCTCCTACCCCGCGGGCTGGAGCGTGCGCGAGACACCCCTGGGCCTGACCGAATTCCGCCCATCCGGCGCGGTGGGAGGGAGCAGCCCGTCGTATCCCAGCGGCATCGCCCTCATCACCATCGCCGAGACCGGCATGCCCCTGGAGCCGCTGCTGCGCACGGGCCTCTACTTCATCACGCGCGACCTGCGCTCCCCCGCCATCGCGCGCCTCGGCGAGCATCACGCCCCCGGCGACGACGATGGCGATGGCCTCTCCTGGTATCGCCTGCTGGTGCGCGGACGCGCCGCGTCGACGCAGCCCCACGGCGACGGCGCGGCCGCGGCGCCCCCCGACGTGGTCAAGCACGTCGCGCTGAGCCGCCCCGGACCCGGCGTGCTGGTGCTGGCCCTGTATGGACCCTCGTCCGGGATCGATGCCCTCGGCGACGTGTTCGAGGCCTTGCTGCACTCCGTGCGGATCGTGCGCTAGGCGCCGCCCATGTCGTCTATGTCGTCTATGTCGTCCGCGCCGATCGGGCAAGCCGCCAGCGCCGGCGAGGCCGCCGCTTCGGCAGTCGTGGTGACGGCCATCATCCTGGCCGCGGGCAAGGGTACGCGCATGCGCTCGGCGCGGCCCAAGGTGACCCATCCCGTGGCCGGGTGGCCCATGATCAGGCACGTCGTCGCCGCGGTGCGCGACGCGGGCGCGACGCGCGCGGCCGTCGTGCTCGGGCACGAGGCCGAGGCCGTGCGCGCGGTGTTGTCGGTCGATGAGCCAGGCATGTTCACCGTGGTGCAGGAACCCCAGCTCGGCACTGGCCACGCCGTGCGGGTCGCCCTCGACGCGTTGCCGCGTCCCGCCCCCACGCATCCCGCGCATCCTGCGGACCCCAATGGCGAGCTCGCCGTCGCGCTGATCCTCTATGGTGATATGCCGCTGGTTTCGGCCGCGACGCTGCGGGCGTTGCTCGACCTGCACCGGCGCGGCGGCTATCCCCTCAGCCTGGTCAGCGCGGTGGTCGCCGACCCGTCCGGCTACGGCCGCATCCTGCGCGAGGCCGGCGGGCGCGTGGTTGGGGTCAAGGAGCAGAAAGAGCTTGCGCCCGACGAGGAGGGCATCGCCGAGATCAATTGCGGCGTCTATTGCGCCGACCTGGACTGGCTGCGCCGGGCCGTGCGTGAGTTGCCGCGCCACCCCGACGGCGAATACTATCTGCCCGATCTGGTCCCGCGTGCGGTGGAGTCCGGCGGGGCGGGCGTCCTGGGTGAGGCCGACGCGGCGGAGATGCAGGGGGTCAACAACCGCGCGCAGTTGGCCGAGGCCGACGCCCTGATGCGGGCGCGCATCAACCAGCGGCACATGCTGGCCGGGGTGACGATCGTCGACCCGGCGCGCACCTATATCGAGCCCCTGGTGCGCGTCGGCGCCGATACGGTCATCCACCCCAACACGCACCTGCGCGGCGACACGGTGATCGGCGATGACTGCGCGGTCGGCCCCGACAGCGAGATCGCCGACAGCACCTTGCTGGACGGCGCGACGGTCGTGCGCTCGGTCGTGGAGGGGGGCGCGCGGGTCGGCCGCGGCTGCCACGTCGGCCCCTACGCGCACCTGCGGCGGGGCGCGGTGCTGGAGGAGGGCGCCCAGATCGGCAACTATGCCGAGGTCAAGAACGCGGTCATCGGCCCCGGCGCGGTGTCCCACCACGTGAGCTATCTCGGCGACGCCACGGTCGGCGAGGGGACAAACATCGGGGCCGGGACGATTATTGCCAACTACGACGGGGTACGCAAGCATCGCACCACCATCGGCGCCCGCGTGTTCGTGGGCTCCGATACCGTCCTGCGCGCGCCCGTTACGCTGGGCGACGACAGCCGCACCGGCGCTGGCGCCGTCGTCCTGCGCGACGTGGCGCCTGGCCAGACCGTCGCCGGGGTCCCGGCGCGCGAGATTCCCTCTGCTCCCCCTCTCCCGCGGCAGGGAGAGGGGGTCGGGGGGTGAGGGGCTCCCATGAGCGATTCGGCGCTGACCTCGGCGGCTCGCCGCCGCCACCCGTACGTCCTGGAGGGACACATGCATTCGCAGTTGCAGGTCTTCAGCGGCACCGCCAACCCTGGTCTGGCCCAAGAGATCGCCGACGCGCTCGGCATTCCGCTGGGCCGTTCGCTGGTCGGCGAGTTCAGGAACGGCGAGACACGCATCCGCATCGAGGACAACGTGCGCGGCGCCGACGTGTTCGTGGTGCAGCCCACGTGCAAGCCGACCGACCACCACATCATGCAGCTCTTGCTGATGATCGATGCGCTGCGCCGCTCCTCGGCGCAGCGCATCACGGCCGTGATCCCCTACTACGGCTATGCCAAGCAGGAGAAGAAAACGGTGGGGCGCGAGCCGATCTCGGCCAAGCTCATCGCCAACCTGATCACCACTGCTGGGGCCGACCGCGTGCTGACCGTCGACCTGCACGCCCCGGCCATCGAAGGCTTCTTCGATATCCCAGTGGACCACCTGCGCGCCGCCGGGGTGCTGGCCGCCTACCTGCGCCGGCTCGACCTCGACGACGTGGTGGTCGTGTCGCCCGACGCGGGTGGCGTGCTGCGCGCCAACGAGTTCCGCGCCCGCGTCGGCGCCTCGCTGGCCATCATCGCCAAGCAGCGCCCGCGCCCCGATGTGGCCGAGGCCCTGGAGATGGTCGGCGATGTGCGTGGCAAGACCGCGGTGCTGGTCGACGACATGATCTCCACGGGCGGCACCGCCATCGAGGCGGCGCGCATGATCCTCGACCGCGGCGCCACCAGCGTCTACATGTTCGCCACGCACGGGGCCATGACCGGGGAGGCGTTCGACTTGATCGAGGGCAGCCCGCTGCACCAACTGGTAGTGACCAACACCATCCCTATCCCCGAAGATCGCAGGCATGGTAAAATACGGGTGTTAACGGTCGCGCCGCTGCTCGCCGAGACCATCAAACGCATTCATGAACAGGAATCGGTGAGCGCGCTCTTCACGTAGGGACGCCGCCATCCCCATCCCGGCTGGACTTGTTGTATACTATCGGGATCGGGATGCGACGTCGCCACGGCTGAGTCCACCCCGGACGCACCGACAAGGAGTTAATCTGCGTGGAACCTCACCTATGGGGTCCCTCTGACGTCCTCGCCCACCTGCCCCTGTTCGCCCCTCTCGCGGCGCCGTTCGCGTCGAGCGCGCCGGCCTCCTCCGGCCCGCCGGTATCGCTGGGCCAGTTCATCTTCCTGATCGTCTTGCTGCTGATCGCGGCCTTCGCCTCGGGCTCGGAGACCGCGTTGACCTCGCTGGAGAAGCTGCGCGTCCGCCACCTGGTGGAGCACGACGTGGCCGGCAGCCGCCACGTCGAGCGGCTGCTGCGCGACCCTAACCGCTTCCTGACCGCCATCCTGATCCTTAACATGGTCACCGTCATCCTGGCGTCGAGCCTGGCCACGCAAATGGGTCTGGCCGTCTTCGGGCAAGGCCTCTCCGAGGTGCTCGTCCCGCTCGTCTTCTCGGTGATCGTATTGATCGTCTCCGAGATCATCCCCAAGACGCTGGCTATCCGCACTGCCGAGCGGACATCGCTGCGCGTGGCCCCCGCAATCAATTTGGTGGCCACGGCGCTGGGTCCGTTCGTGGTCTTGTTCCGCGGCATCACCAACGTCGTGGTGCGCCTGCTCGGCGTGCCCGCGACCGTCGGCCCCTTTGTGAGCGACGAGCAGTTGGTGATGCTGGCCACCATCGGCGAGGAGCAGGGCGTGCTGCGCCAGGAAGAGCGGCGGCGCATCGAGGCGGTGGTCGAGTTCGAGGACATTGCCGCCAACGAGGTGATGGTGCCGCGCGTCGACATCACCGGCGCGGCCGTGACCCTCACCTTGCAAGAGGCCATCGATCTGGCGCTGCAGGCCGGCCACTCGCGCATCCCCGTCTACGAGACCTCGATCGACAACATCGTGGGCGTGCTCTACGTGTGGGACATGCTGCGCTACGCCCGCGCCAATCGCTACGACGTGCCGATCAGCCGTATCATGCGCCCCGCGTACCAGGTGCCGGAGAGCAAGAGCCTCGGCGACCTCTTCCGCGAGTTGCAGGCCCGCCGCGTGCATATGGCCGTGCTGCTCGACGAGTACGGCGGGACGGCCGGCCTGGTGACTATCGAGGACCTGCTGGAGCAAATCGTGGGCGAGATCGCCGACGAGCATGACCCCGGCGAGCCGCAATATATCGAGCAGATCAACCCCGACGAGTACCTCTTCGACGGGCGCACCGCCCTGGACGAGGTCAATGAAATCTACGACACCAAGATTGAGCCGGATCTGTTCGACACCGTGGGCGGCCTGGTCTTCCACCATGTCGGCCATGTGCCGCTGGTGGGCGATGAGGTGCGGGTCGACGGCCTGCTCTTCCGGGTCGAGCGCATGGAGGGGACGCGCATCGCCAAGGTGCGCGTGGTGCGGGCCGCCCCCGTCGACGAGACAGCCGACGAACAGGGCCACGGTCATGGCAATGGGGCCGGTCAGGCTGGCAGTCAGGGGAATGATCATGGGAACAGCCAGAGGCATGGTCAAGGTCCGGGGCACGGCCTGAATGAAGATCGTCGCCATCCTGCCCCGGTCGAGTTCCCCACTCTCGTCCCCTAGTCCCCTAACTCTGCCAAACGCTCGCGGTGGCCATTGTTTACGGTACCTTGACCGTGCCGCGTCTGCGCGGCACGAACGTCGCGCCGTTCCACAGGTAGTCCAGCACGTAGGCATGGGAGGGGCAGCACAATGCCTCCGAACTGACGCGGACGGGCTGGAGCACGCGGAATCCGCCCAAGATCGGCGTGACGCTTGGGTCGTCGGCCGGGATGACCAGGATGAGCCGATGGCCGCGGAAGACGTACAGCGTCTGGCCATGGCACGAGACGCAATCCTTTGAGGCCGCGTCGAGCACGACATAGGGGCCGTCGCCGAGTAACGTCCCGGCCACGCAGGCGAACACAAGGTCGCCCTGAGTCGAGGCGTAGGCTCTGTAGAACCGGCTGTCGGCGACGTTGCACGTAGGCGCGGCCACCGTGGCTGCGACAGCGGCAGCAGACGCGGGGCGTTGACCGGACGGTGGTAGGACCAGCATCGCGGCAGCGAGGATGGCGAGGGGAGCGGCTGACCGGCGCATCGGGCGACCTTCTGGCAGTCTATGTCACCGTTGCGTCTGCGGAGACTGTAGCAGACGGCCCCGATGCGTCAAGGGATGACCATGAACAATTTTCAACTCCGACGCCCCGTGCTTATTGTCCACAGCCGTGTATCCCAGTACTAGGTGATACTGCCGTCCCGATGACGTCCTAGCACGGGTCAATGAGCGAGGGGGGGGGGGGGGGGGGGCGGGGGGGGGGGGGCCCCCCCCCCGCGCCCAACAA
>JAABUZ0100001405.1_pt1 | contig 46163 bp, 47 predicted proteins | sample 5562091 | NCBI WGS metagenome assembly JAABUZ01 (sample SAMN12813069, study PRJNA571459) | rock metagenome | isolation source: Antarctica rocks | place: Antarctica: Victoria Land, Linnaeus Terrace sud | collected 2015-12-21
CTGGGCCACGTCGTTGGCGTCGTCGGGATCGCCGACGATGACGTACGCCGTGCGGACGACGTCGGCCGCGTGGCGCGCCACCAGACGGTCGAAGGCCTGGCGCGAGCCTGCCCGCGCGGCGCGCACCAGATCGGCATCGATGGCGGCCCGGCATCCGGTCTCCTCCACGATGTCACGCACCGGCACGCCGTATCCCTCGTCGCCGGCCCGGCCCCTACCACCGATGATCGGCACGTCCCCTACCACCTAACCACCTATAACCATGGCGTCTCGAACCGGAGCGATGCGGTTCATGAGGTCAGTATCTTAGCCTCACATAGAGAGAACGCGCGGCGCGGCCAGAAGGTTCGCCGTCGTGCAAGGTAGGGCGAGGGGCCGGCAGTAGCGCGCCGAGCGCGGCCTGGCCCTGCCGCGTCTCCAGCAGCCCATTGGGTCGGGTCGGCCAGCGGGACCTGCGGCGCGGCCAAGCCTCGGTCCGTCAGCGCGGTCCTGACCAGTGCGTCGCCCTAGTTAGAGATAAGGCGGCGGTAATCTCGCCCGGCCGGCCCAGCAGCGCCTGCGCGCGGTCCAGCGGCAGCACGATTTCGGGGTCCGCGGAGGCGGCGGCGGAGAGCAGACCGCCCGCCGCCAGGCCCTCGTCGCAGCACGGCGCGCGCCACGGCGGGACGCGTCCGCCGCCGATGAACAGCCGCAGCCCGTCGCCGGCATGCGCGCCCAGGGCCTGTTGCGCCGCCCCGTCGAGGCCAGACCCTGTTAGCGCCCAGTTGGCTCAGCGTCACCGCCGCGCCGCCCTGATCCGTCAGCGGGCCGACTGCCCACTGCCCACTGCCCACTGCCCACTGCCCACTGCCCACTGCCCATTGCCCATTGCCCATTGCCCACTGCCCACTGCCCACTGCCCACTGCCCATTGCCTACTTAAGGAAGTCCAGCACGACGCGGTTGTACTCGGCCGGGCGCTCCAGCATGACGTTGTGGCCCGCGCCCGGGATGACGACGAGTTGCGAGCCGGGGATGGCCTGGTGCAGCCGCAGGCCATGCGCCAGCGGGATCAGCACGTCGCGCTCACCCCACACGATCAGGGTGGGCGCGGCCACCCGGCCCAGCGCCGCCTCCACGTCGTCGGCCAGTAGGTCGCGTAACGCCCCATAGAGAACGAACGGGCCGGCCTGCAACGAGCTGCCGACGACGGTGGGCGCAAACCGGAAGCCCGTGTGCCCGCTGCCGCGCAACCCGCGCCAGGCCAGTTCCGGCAGGCGCGCGTTAAAGGGCAGGCCGGAGGCGTCGGTCAGCACCAGCCGGTCCACCCGCGCAGGGTACGCCTCGGCCAGACGAATACAGATGTGCCCGCCCATGGAGTGGCCGCAGAAGTCGGCCTTCTCAAAGCCCATCGCGTCGGCCCAGGCCACGATGCCGTCCACGGCGCTCCTGAGCGAGAAGGTATGCTTGGGCCAGCTGCGGCCGAACCCGGCGAGGTCCAGCGCATAGACGCGGCGGCCGGCGGCCAGCCCGGCGATGTTGTTGCGCCACCAGTTGCTGGAGGCGGAGTAGCCGTGGATCAGGACGAGAGGCGGACCGTCGCCGGCCGCCAGATAATGCATGTAGGCGCGGCCCACGCGCAGCCGCGCCGATTCGACGCGCGCCGGCGGATAGCGCCGCCGATAGGGTCCGCCCGGGAAGGCGGGGTAGGGGGACGGGTTGGTATCCTTGTACATAGGTAGATATGCGCTCCTCGACAGGTTGTTGGGCAGGGGAATGTCACAGTGTAGCATGTAGGCCGTCATCGTCCGCACCAGGGTCCGATAGCGCGCGGAGCGAACGCGCCAACGTTGTGCGTCGCTCGTTTTTATCGATGTCTTTTGCCATCCTGCCAAGGAGTACGTCGTGAGTTTACAGATGGGCATCGTGGGCCTGCCCAACGTCGGCAAATCCACCCTGTTCAACGCCCTGACCTCCGCCGGAGCGGTGGCGGCCAACTATCCCTTCGCCACGATCGACCCCAACGTGGGCATCGTGGCGGTGCCCGACGCGCGCCTGCAGCGGCTCGACGAGCTCGTGCATAGCAAGCGCATCGTGCCGACCTCGATGGAGTTCGTGGATATCGCCGGCCTGGTGCGCGGCTCCAGTCGCGGCGAGGGCCTGGGCAACCAGTTCCTGGGGCATATCCGCAACGTCGACGCCGTGGCCATGGTGGTGCGCGTCTTCAGCGACCCCAACGTGGTCCACGTCGAGGGCTCGGTCGACCCCATCCGCGACGTAGAGACGATCAATACCGAGCTGGGCCTGGCCGATCTGGCCGCGGTAGAGCGGCGCATCGAGCGCGGCGAGCGCGCCTCAAAGAGCGGCGACAAGAAGTACGCGCCGCAGCTGGCCTACCTCCGCGCGTTGGCCGCGCACCTCAATGAGGGCAAGCCAGCCCGCACCCTGCCCGCGCCGGAGGAGGTGCGCGAGGCGCTGGAGGACATGCCGCTGCTGACGGCCAAGCCGCTCCTCTACGTGGCCAACCTGGACGAGGACGCGCTGGCGGCGCTGGACACGGAGCGCCCGGCGGGCCTGGCGGCGATCGAGGATTTCGCGGCGGCCGAGGGCGCGACGGTCGTCCCGGTCAGCGCCAAGCTGGAGGCCGAGTTGGCCGAGCTGGGTCCCGAGGACGCGCGCTCCTACCTGCAGGATTTGGGCATCGCCGAGAGCGGGCTGGACCGTATGATCCGCGCCAGCTACGCGCTGCTGCAGTTAATCACCTTCCTCACCGCCGGCGAGCCCGAGGTGCGCGCCTGGACGGTGCGCCGCGGGACAAGGGCGCCGCAGGCGGCGGGCACGATCCACAGCGACATCGAGCGCGGCTTTATCCGCGCCGAGGTCACGTCGTTCGACGACCTGGTGTCGGCCGGTTCCTACGCCGCGGCCCGTGAGCGCGGCCTGACGCGCCTCGAAGGCAAAGAGTATGTGATGCAGGACGGCGATGTTGTCTACTTCCGGTTCAATGTATAACGTCAAAGAACTGTTGTATGTGATCGGCGCCTGAGCTCTATACGCCGTGACAACCGATCGTGTCGAAATGGACATGAACGATGCAACTGGTCTACTCGGTCCATGCACGGGAGCGGATGGAGGAGCGCGCTATCACCGAGGAGGAGATCGTTGCGGTGATCACGAATCCGACACGTCAAAGCATCAGTCGAACGGGTAATCTCTTGTACAGCGGACGAGTGAACGGCCGGGAACTCACCGTCGTGATCGGACGAGGGTCCAACCCTACGGCGGTGGTCACGGTTTGGGATTGACTAGCAAGGGAGGCAGCGGCATGACACTTTCTCTTACGCACGATCCAGAGGCAGACGCTATCTATATCTATCTTCGCAACGTCCCTTACGCCTATGGTAAGAACCTGGACGATGAGAGGCGCGTCGATTATGGCGAGGATCGCCAACCCAGGGGGATCGAACTGCTGTCGGTGAGCTTCGGCGTCAACATGGACGATCTACCGGAGCAAGCGGCGATTACCCGCCTGTTGGAGGAACATGGCATCAAGGTGTTCGCTTGATGGACCGTGAGCCTGTCAGCGGGAAGAACACTCCGACGGACGAGGAGGTGGCCGCCGCCATCGCGGCGGTGCGCATCGTGCTGCGCCGCCGGCAGATGGCGGACACGGGGTCGCGGTGGGCGCGGACGGGCCGCGCCGAGGGCGTCGCGCCCACGGCCGGGCCGGTCACGTGGGCCACGGCGGAGCGTCCGCGATGAGCGAGCGGATCATCCTGCCGGGAGGAGGCGAGGTGGTGACGCTGGCGGCGCACGATTGGCCCTTCCAGACCGTCCTGATCGCCAACCGCGGCGAGATCGCGGTGCGCGTGATCCAGGCCTGCCGCGAGTTGGGGCTGCGCAGCGTGGCCGTCTACTCCGAGGCCGACCGCGAGGCCCTGCACGTCGCGCTGGCCGACGAGGCCCACGAGATCGGCCCGCCGCCGGCCGCGCGAAGCTACCTCGACGTGGAGCGCATCCTGGCCGTGGCGCGCGCGGCAGGCGCGGGCGCCGTCCACCCGGGCTACGGCTTCCTGGCCGAGAACGCCGCCTTTGCCCGCGCCTGCCGCGACGCCGGGCTCGTCTTCGTGGGGCCGACGCCGGAGAGCATGGAGGCGGTCGGCGGCAAGATCGCGGCGCGCGCGCTGGCCGAGCGCCTGGGCATCCCCGTCGTCCCCGGCGAGACGGCGGCCCTGAAGAGCGTGGAGCAGGCCGCCGCCGTGGCCGCGCGGGTGGGCTACCCAGTGGCCATCAAGGCCTCGGCCGGCGGAGGCGGGCGCGGGCTCAAGGTGGTGTCCTCGCCGGATGAACTGCCCGCTGCCCTGGAGAGCGCGCGGCGCGAGGGCGCCGCCTACTTCGCCGACCCCACGGTCTTTATGGAACGCTACGTGTCGGCCCCGCGCCATATCGAGGTGCAGCTGGCCGGCGACACCTTCGGCACGGTGGTGGCCGTGGGCACGCGCGACTGCTCGGTGCAGCGCAACCACCAGAAACTGATCGAGGAGGGACCCGCGCCGCTCGATCCCGCCCTGGCGCGGCGTATCATGGAGGCGGCGCGGCGCCTGGCGACGGAGATCGGCTATGTGGGCGCTGGCACGGCCGAGTTCCTGGTGGAGGGCACGGGCGAGTCCTTCTACTTCCTGGAGATGAACACGCGCATCCAGGTCGAGCACACCGTCACCGAGGAGGTGTCGGGCCTGGACTTGGTCAAGATGCAGCTGCGCGTGGCGGCCGGCGAGCCCCTGCCCTTCACGGCCGAGGACTGCGCGCCGCGCGGGCACGCCATCGAGTGCCGCATCAACGCCGAGAACCCCGCCGCCGGCTTCAGGCCGGGACCCGGCGCGCTGACGCGCTACCGGCCGCCGACCGGCCCCGGCATCCGGCTCGACAGCGGGGTCTACCAGGGCTACACCATCCCCGGCAGCTACGACTCCCTGATCGCCAAGCTGATCGCCCACGGGTGCGACCGCGACGAGGCCATCGCGCGCATGCGCCGCGCGCTGGGGCAATTCGAGATCGCCGGCGTGCCCTCCACCATCGGGTTCCACCAGCGCGTCCTGTCTGACCCATCGTTCGTGGCCGGCGGCGTCCCCACCACCTACGTAGCCGGACTCGACCTGTCGGACCTGCCGCAACCGGCCGTGGCGCAGGAGGCGACGGCGACGGCGACGGCGCCCGCTATACTCGCCGCGGACGGTGCGACGGAATCGGGAGCGGAACCGCTGGCGGGCGAGGAGTTCGTGGTCGAGGTCAACGAGAAGCGCTTCACCGTGCGCGTAGCGGAGGCCAGGCGGCAGCGCACGGCACGGACGCGGACGGGACGTCAAGGCGGCGGCGCGGCCGAGGGCGCCGTGATCAGCCCGATGCACGGCGTGGTGCTGCGCGTGGCCGTGGAGCGGGGACAGCCCGTGGCGGCGGGCGCCCTACTGATGATCGTCGAGGCCATGAAGATGGAGAACGAGATCGTCGCGCCGCGCGCTGGCGTGGTCGCGTCGCTCGGCGCCACGGTCGGCGCGACGGTCGACGTGGGGACCGTGCTGGCGACCATCGAGTAGGGCTATCGCCGCTGTTCCCGTTCCTTCGTCAACTTTACACAATCTTCACGAAGGGCACATACGGTCTTAATGGAGGGGCCTTAATATAGTAAGTAAGCGACGTGAGTCGCCCGGCTCCGGTTCGACGGGCGGGCGGGCTCCCGATAGCGGTCAGTAGCGGACGTGGACGGAACGGGGCACCGGCCACCAGGCGAATGACTGCTACCCGGGTGGCCGCCGGCCCGAGGCCGGGGCCTTTTTTGCTATGCCTTTGACATGCGCGGCTTGACCTCGTAGGCGCAGACGTGGCCGCCGTTGAGGCGGTGGGCGATGCGGGTGACCTCGGCCCGCGGTAACGCCGCCTGGAGGTAGGCCAGTTCGCTGCCGCAGGCGTGGCCGTGGCGCTGCGCGATGCTGAGCACGGCGCAGTTGTGCTCGGTGATGATATAGGCGCCGTCGTCGCGGCGCGTCATGTCGGCCAGATAGCCGTCCTCATCCAGCACCCGCGCCACCACGCGCACCTGCTCCTCGAAGGGCAGCCCCTCGATGCGCGCCCGCGTCCCCTCCAGGCGACGCCGCGCGCGGCGGTCGAAGATACGCTCCAGCAGCGCGGGGTCCTCGTCCTCGACGTAGGTCAGCAGCTCGTCGGCCAGCTCGGCGTAGCGCCGGGGGAACAGCGTGTCCCCCACCGGCGTCAGCGCGTAGAGGTACTTGGGACGGCCGGGACGGTTGGGTTGGTCGCGCCCCTCGCGCTGGGCCAGATGCGCGATCAGGCCGTCGCGCTCCAGACCGCTCAGGTGCTGGCGCGTCCCGCTCGGCGTGATGCCGATGGCCACTGCGATGTCCTCGGCCGCGGCCTCACCACGCTTCTTGATGTGGCGCAGGATCTCCCGGCGCGTCTCCGGCAAGCTGGCAAGGGCCGGCGCCGGCGCCGGCGCGATGGTGACGGTCATGAGCTGTTGCGACTCCTCATAGTTAAAGGCAGGCAGCGGCGGGAACCGCGCAAAGGGTCCACGGCAACCCCCGCACGGCGTCTCCGCTTGCTACTTCCCAGTATACGACCCTATGCCGATGCGCTCTCCAGCTACCCTACGGTCGTCGGGTAACAGGCCACCTCGATCAGGTTGCCATCGGGATCGCGCAGGTAGACGGACTCCATCGGCCCACGTGCTCCCGTTCGCGGAACCGGTCCTTCGATGATCTCGACGCCAGCGCCCCGCAGGTAGCCGATCGCGTCCGCCAGAGGGGCGGTGCTGATGAGGCAGATGTCCTGTGTCCCCGGGCGCGGCTCGGCGGCCTTGGGCTCGAATTCGTGCCCCACTTGATGGAGGTTGATCTTGCAGCGCCCTACTTGCAAGGCGCGCCGGCCATCATCGAATGTGATGACGGGCACGCCGAGGGCGCGCGCGTAGAAGTCACAGGTCACGGTGATGTCCCGCACCGTGAAGACAACGTGGTCGATCGCGTCGAAGTCCATCCTGCCTCCTCCCCGTCCGCATAAGCCGTGCGCAAGACGCGCCGTTCGAGCAGATCGCAGCGGCCGCGCCCGTACATGTCGCGACGGACACGTTCGAGGCGATACGCCTGCCCATTGCTGTAGTGTAGCGTGAGCTTGGCATGCGCGGCCCGTTCGGGCCCGCAGACCGGGAATCCAGAGGCCCTTGGTGTGCGTCCGGTCGCGGTACCGCGACCGGCGCCCCCGAGACCGCCCGACGCAACGCGGCCGGCCCCACCCATTAATAATAGTAATTACTTGTTTTTATCGGAGAAAAGGCGTATGATCCGGGCAACGGTCCCACCTGCCTGCCGCAACCGAGACGGCGACCTTGGGCCGGCGACAGGGCCGGGACCGGGATCGGCCAGAGAAAGGATCGCTACATGTCCACGTCGACGCCTACCGCGACATCCTCACCGCGAGCGGCCGCCCCGCCACGCGACGGCTCGGCCCGCACGGCCCTCATCACCGGCGCCTCGCGCGGCCTGGGCTTGGCCCTGGCGCGCGCCCTAGCCCCGCGCGGCTGGACCCTGATCCTGGACGCCCGCGGCGCCGAGGACCTCGACGCGGTCCGCGCGGACCTGTCCGCGCGGACGCGGGTCATGGCCCTGGCCGGCGACATCACCGATCCGCGCCACCGCCGGGCGCTGGCGGATGCCGCGCGGGACAGCGGCGGGCTCGACCTGCTGGTCAACAACGCCAGCACGCTTGGCCCCAGCCCGCTGCCCCCGCTGCTCGACTATCCCCTCGACGGGCTCATCGCCGCGTACGGGACCAATGTCGTCGCGCCCCTGGCGCTGCTGCAGGCCGTCCGCGGCCTGCTTGCACCCGATGCGCGCGTGCTCAACATCAGCAGCGACGCCGCCGTCGAGGCCTACGCGGGCTGGGGCGGATATGGATCGAGCAAGGCCGCGCTGGATCACCTCTCGCGCGTGCTGGCAGTGGAGAATCCCGCCCTGCGCGTGTATGCGGTCGATCCCGGCGACATGCGCACGCGCATGCACCAGGACGCCTTCCCCGGCGAGGACATCGGCGACCGGCCGCTGCCCGAAGCGAGCGTACACGGCCTGCTGGCCCTCATCGACGGCGAGTATCCCAGCGGGCGCTACATCGCGCGATCCTTGCCCGCGCTTGTAGAGACGTTGGCGTAGCTCCGGGAATGCGCCGCCGTGCGACCGTGGTCGCGCGGTGTGAGTGACGGACTACTGGGAGCGCGGGCGGCCCGCCCGCTTCCGTCGCGCCCGCGGGCGTCGGTGTCTCGATCAGCGTAGAGGCTGGTCCAGGCGGGCAAGCTGCCCACGCTCCCGGTCAATCCTTGCCCGACGTAGATCATCGGCCGAGGATAACAGCCTATTGAGCTGTGGTCAGGCATCAGTAGGAGTGATGAAAGGCAGGCCGATCCCATGAGCACATCCGACGTCGCGCCGCGCGGCATCCCCGACCGGGCCGACATGGCCGGCGGTCCCCTGGAGACGCTGGACTTCCTGCTGCCGCCGTCGTTGGCGGCGTCCGAGCCGCCCGAGGCGCGGGGACTGGCCCGCGACGAGGTGCGGCTGATGGTCTCGTATCGCCAGGGCGACCGCGTCACGCACGCCACCTTCCGCGAGCTGCCGTCGTTCCTCGACCCCGGCGACCTGCTGGTGATCAACACCAGCGGCACGCTGAACGCCGCCCTGCCCGCCGCGCGCGAGGACGGCACGCCCCTGGCGCTGCACCTCTCCACCCACCTGCCGGCCGACCTGTGGATCGTCGAGCCGCGCGAGACCGTGGGCGCGCCCAAAGGCACGACGACGCGGCTGCGCTCTGCCATCCGCGCGGGCGAGACCGTCACGCTGCCGGGAGGCGCCGCGGCCACGCTGCACGTGCCCTACCGGCATGATCCCGCCGCGCTCGCCGTCACCGGGGACGCGCCCCAGGACCCGCCCCAGGACCCGCCCCACGCCCGGCCGCCCCGGCTGTGGATCGCCACACTACGGCTGCCCTGCCCGCTGCTCGACTACCTCGCCGCGCAGGGCCGTCCGATCCGCTACGATTATGTCAAACAGGACTGGCCGCCGGCCACCTACCAGACGGTCTACGCCACCGAGTTGGGCAGCGCGGAGATGCCCTCGGCCGGGCGGGCCTTCACGCCAGAGGCGCTGGCGGGGCTGGTGGCGCGGGGCGTGGTGGTGGCGCCGCTGCTGCTGCACACGGGCGTAGCCAGCCCGGAGGACGGCGAGCCGCCGTACGAGGAGTTCTACCGCGTGCCCCTGTCCACGGCGCGCCTGGTCAACCTGACGCACCGCTCCGGGCGGCGCGTCGTGGCCGTGGGCACCACCGTGGTGCGCGCGCTGGAGACGGCGACCGACGCCGACGGCGCGACGCACCCCGGCGAGGGCTGGACGCGGCTGGTGGTGACGCCGGGGCGCGGCCTGCGCGCGATCGACGCCCTGCTGACGGGACTGCACGAGCCGCGCTCCTCCCACCTGGCCATGCTCGAGGCGCTGGCCGGCCGCGCGCACCTGCGCACGACCTACGCCGCGGCCCTCCAGGAAGGCTACCTGTGGCACGAGTTCGGGGACCTGCACCTGATCATGGGCCGTTAGCCGTTAGCCGTTAGCCGTTAGCCGTTAGCCGTTAGCCATCGTCGTCGAGACGCGCCATGGGAGCCAGCACGGCGCGCAAGACCGCCGCCGTCAGCCCCACGACGCCGACCGCCAGCCCCAGGCGCGCGCCCGTGCGCTGCTCGCGGTGGAGCGTTGTCGCGAGGAGCAGCCCTTTGAGGGGCAGCGCATAAAGCATGTACCCAACCCGCGGAGATCGAGAGGATGGGTTTGAGTAGGGCACGCCGGGCGGCCAACGACATCGCGCCGCCGACGCACATCCAATACGTGGCGCGGAACATGCAGCGGGACATTGCGCAGTAAGGCACGGGGAGGCGACGCGAGGCAGGCACCGATACGAGTAGTAGCGCATTTAGGAATAGCACACAGCCTGCGGGGGGAGGAGAATGATGCAGTACCATCCCTTCTCTACGGGGAGTACGGCGAGGTCAGAAAGCGCTGCCGCCGGGTCATCAGGCGCTACGCGCGGCGAGGGGTCGTTCTGGACGGCCCTCGCGGCCGGGGGCATGAGCGACACGACCCAGCAGCCGGGGCTGATCTCGGTGGACGGGCCGCGGCGTGAGCTCGACGGCAAGGTGTACTACCACTGCGATGCGCCGCTGCACCTGCTTACCGGCGACCAGACCCTCAAACTGACCGACGAGATGAAGCAGGACCTCTTCGCAGGCGGGCTGGACACCACGTGGGGCGTGCTGTGCATGCTCCTGTCGAACTCGATGTACGGGTGGTTCCTCCCGGACGACCCCGTCTATCCCCGCGCGGGGCGCTTCGACCGGTACGTGCGGGCCGTCCTGCGCCACTGAGACGTGCTGGACGCCGAGGGGCGGCGCTACGCGGACAGCGGCCGCGGGGGGCGTGGCTGTGGGAGGTGGCGGATGCCCTCAAGTGGGTGCTGGCCCACCTGCGCGTGCCCCGCGAAGCGATCGTGGGTCCCCTGCCGCCGGGCGGCCTGTACGCGGTGCTCGCGCAGGCGGACCCGGCCAGGGCCGGCGACCTGGTCGAGCTGGGCAAGGCCCACCGGGCCTCGTGGCGCAGCCCGGTGAGCGACGATGACGAGGAGCTGCTCGCGCCCCCTCCCCCCTTCCATCTCTTCGCCAGCGACGCGATGGGCGCGGCCTTCCGAGCCGATGACCCGGCCGCGGTGCGGCGCCTGGTCGAGGCGGGGGAGGATGTCAACGGGCTGGACCTGGAGTGGCTGCGCTCGCCGCTGCTCTGGGCGGCCGAGCAAGGCCACACCGACCTCGCGCGCTTCCTGCTGGACCGGGGGGCCGACATCGAGGACAAGGCGGACGAGGGGGAGTCGCCGCTGCTGCTGGCGGCGTACGGCGGCCACCAGGACACGGTGCGGCTGCTGCTGGAGCGGGGCGCGGACCCGGCCTACCGCACGGACAAGGGGTGGGAGGCGGTCATGTTCGCCGAGTTGGGCAAGCATGCCGAGTTGGCGGCGCTCCTCCGGCAGGCGCAAGTCCAGCACGGGACGCGGCGCATTGGCCATCACGAAGACGATTAGCCCGAAGTGATCCGCAGCCTGGGCGACAGCGGCCTCACCACCACCTACACCCTCGACGCGCTCGGTCAGGCCACCGGGACCCAAGACGGCCTGGGCCACGCCACCCACGCGGCCTACGATGCCGACCACGACGTGACCAGCGGCGCCGACGCCACCGGGAACCAGACCACCGACGCCTACAGCTACGTGGGGCCGGGCGCACTATATTGCACAGTGAAGTAGTCTGAGGAGCCTGATGGATCAGAACGTACCACACTCGTTCACCCTGTCGCGGGATGACTTCCAGCAAGCACATGTCTTCTCCACATCTGATGGAGAGTGGGAGGTTGACGTTCGTCTACGATGGTCACAGGAGGCCGATGGGCTCTCGCTCCAGGCCGCCGTATACGAGACACCCGACGGTATCTGGGTCGAGATTGAGGGGCTTGAGGTTATGTGACGCCACCAGTCGCGCGGGCCTTGCCTCGAAGAAGAGGATACAATACTGTAGCAAGGACGGAATCTGCACAAAGGGAGCCATATATGTGACCGGGATGGGTTCGCAATCGGATGGTAAGAGGGGCAAGGGCAAGATAGGCGCAGCACGTCTTGCCCTTACTCTGATTAGCGTGGCGACGATTGTCCTAACGACGGGGTCGGCAGTCTTTGGGTATCTGGTTATCAAGTACTCATTGTATAGGAGCACATTTGACGATGCCCTCACGACGTTCGCTGTTGCTCTTGGTATCGCTTGGCTCTGCAGTGGGTGCGCCTTGCTCATTGCGCGCTGGTACCTTCCTGTTGTCATTGTGACCCTAGCTGCACTCGGGACATGGTGGGGTATGTACTATGCTGTCTTCTTAATTGTCGCTGCTTCCTATACACCTCATGTGCCGGTACTCACGATCTACGACCCGATCCCTCCGCTTCCGATCTTGCCCGCCCTGCTCACTGGATTGCTTCTCGTGGCTCTCAACGGTTGTGCCATTTACTGGGTACGTCGTTTCATCCTATCGCTGGGACCGCGTCTATCGCAATCGACATAACAGACGAGCAGATCCTGTTAGAAACGCGGTGGGCCTCTATGTGCCCGGCAACACGCCCCTCACTGCCACCCTCAACGGCGTCACCGCCACCGGACCGGTCACCACGACCTACGGCGACGACGGCGACGGCCATCAGACGAGCGTGACCTCGGCCAACGGCGCCACGACCACCGCCTACGACCACCTAAGCCGTCAGGTCTCCACCACCTTGCCGCGCGTGACGCTCTACGACGGCGGCAGCAGCACGCCCACCAGCGCCGCCGCCTACGACGGCGACGGCAACGTTGCCCAGGTCGAGCGGCCCAACGGCGACACCGTCTACTACCTGTACGACCTGAGCGACCGACCGATCAGCACGCAGATCGACCCCAGCGCCGTGACCAAGGGCCAGGCGCAGCAGGCGCCCACCTATGAGACCTTCGCCTACGACGCGGCCGGCAATGGGATCAGCCACACCGACGCCGACAATCGCACCGTCCAGGACGTGGCGACCACGCCCGGCCCGGGCAGGACCACCACCATCACCACGACGACCACCTTCGACCCCGACGGCAACACCCTCTCCTGGACGCGCCAGACCCAGCCGCCCACGGGGCCGGTGCAGACGCAGACGGACAGCGCCACCTACGACGCCGCCGATCGCCAGGCTAGCGCGACCGACAACGGCCTGACCACCCACTACGGCTACGACTCCGCCGGCCAACTGCGCACCCACACCATCGCCGACGGTGCGACGCTCGTCACCACCACCCTCGACCCCGAGGGCCGCGAGACGGCCATCAGCGAGGGCATGGGCGGCAGCGGTCCCTACACCGGCCGCCTGGGCTACAACCTGAACGACCTGCCGATCACCATGACCCTGCCCGGCGGCGTCGCGGAAGGCATGGGCTACGACGCATCGAGCCGCCTGGTCACGGAGACCCTGGCCGGCCCCCGCCAGCAGCCCTGCCACCACCCTCAGCAGCAGCTACACCTACGGCTACAACCGGCTGAACTGGACCACCAGCACCACCACGCTCTCGGGCGCCGACACTCTCGTGCATGACGCCCAGGGCCGCCTCACCTCCGAGTCGGGCCAACAGATCGTTCCCAGCGGCGGGGTGTACCGCTGGACCTAGGACCGCAACGGCAACCTCACCTCGCAGATCGGCGATGACGACTACCCCGTGACCTACACCTATACCCCTGACATTGATCGCACGGGGCGCACAATTTTGGCGTCAACTCGGCTGAGTTGGGAGACGATTGTCGATAAGCGGCGCTGTTAGCCATGGCATAGAGCACGTGGCTGTTCCCGTATGAGGGCAAAAAAAGCATGGGGCACAACAGCGGGGGTCGCATGACCGCTCGTTGAGCGAGGAGATGCACCTGGCCAGTGAACAGCCTGACGGCTACTGGGTCACGGTTCAACCACAGCGATGTCTCCAACCTAACGGGCGAGACGGCGCCCTCCAACGGACTTACCGTGGACGGCTATCGGCTACCGGCTGATAGCTACGTGGCGTCCGCGCTGTCGACGACGGGCGCGGACGCGCCGGCGTTGGCCTGGGCGGCGGCGACCATGGCCGCAGCGTCGGGTCGGCCCTCGCGCAGTCGGGTGGCGATGGCGTCGATGCGGCTGCGCACCGTGGGGTACGAGACGCTCAGGATCTGCTCCAACGTGCGCATGTTGCCGCGCGCCTGGATGAACAGCTCCAGAAAGTTAGACTGCTCCACGGTGAGGCGGCAGAACGGGCAGGGATCGTAGTGCGAGCGGATCTCGGTTCCGCACTGGCGGCAATGGATCTCGCGGATCTCAAACGCGCCGCCACAGTTGGGACAACTTTCCAAAAGTTTGGTCATCGAGGCTCTCCTTCGTCACGAACGCCGGTTTCCGCTACAGCAAGTGTAATAAACATCTTCACTATACTCCACTATGCGCAATCATGATACCCTATGGCAGACTGTTCAATCGTGCGCCGCCCGTACGCATCCTTTCACCGGCGTATCAGACGTCCGGGGACTGTGGGAGCGTAGGGCTGCCAACGATCTCACGCGTCAACACACATCAAGGACGAAGGAGTTCTTTATATGACGCCCACCGGTGGGCTGCTTGGCCATGTCGTCTTTATCGTCGCCCTGCTGGCGACCGTGGCGCTGGTGTCCGTGCGCACGGCGCGCCTGGTGCGCTTCCTGCGCCTCGGCGCGCCCGACAACCGTTTCGACGACCCGATCGGCCGCCTCAAGACGGTCGGGCTCAACGTGCTGCTGCAAAAACGCCTGCTCTATAATCCGCTCGCGGGCGTCGTCCACCTGATCATCTTCTACGGCTTCCTGCTGATCACTCTGGGCACACTGCAGTTGATCCTGGGGGGCGTCTCCGAGGGACTCGTCCTGCCGGCCATCGGCGGCAACCCGGTCTACCAGATCGTGCTCGACGTCATGGCCGCCCTGGTGCTAGTCTCCTGCGGCGTGGCGCTCTACCGCCGCCTGGTCATCCGGCCGCCGCGGCTCGACAACAGCGGCGACGCCTTCCTGATCCTGGGTCTGATCGCGCTGCTGATGGTCAGCCTGCTGCTGGCCGAGGCCTTCGGCATCCGCGCCGGCCAGAGCAGCACCGCCGCCGCCTCACCCATCGGCGGCGGACTGGCCCTGCTCTTCGGCGGCCTCGGTGTCGGCGTGGGCGCCGCGGGCCTGGCCTACGCGGTCTGCTGGTGGGTGCATATCCTGACCGTCTTCGGCTTCGCGGTCTACCTGCCCTCCTCCAAACACCTGCACCTGGTGGCCGCCATGCCCAACACCTACTTCCGCGCCGGCGGCTCCAAGGGCGCGCTGGCCAAAGTGGAGGATATCGAGGAGCAGGAGCACTTCGGCGTGGCCAAGCTGGAACAATTCGGCTGGAAGCACCTGCTGGACCTCTACTCCTGTACCCAGTGCGGCCGCTGCGACCGCAACTGCCCCGCCCTGCTCAGCGATAAGCCGCTCTCGCCCAAGGAGTTGGTGCAGAACCTCAAGCACGAGCTGTTCGACATCGGCGATGGGTTAGTGGCGGCCAAAAAGGCCGGCGCCGACGGCGACGCGCTGCCCGACCGCACTCCGCTGATCGGCGGCGTGATCGCCGACGAGACGCTGTGGTCCTGCACCACCTGCCGCTGGTGCGTCGAGGCCTGCCCGGTGATGATCGAGCACGTGCCCAAGATCGTGGAGATGCGCCGCAACCTGGTGCTGGAGGAGTCACGCTTCCCCGCCGAGATCGTGCCCGTCTTCAACAACCTGGAGAAGAACGGCAACCCCTGGTCGACGCGCAAGAGTACGCGCGGCGACTGGGCCAAAGATCTGGGCGTGCGCACCATGGCCGAGGTGGCCAAGGCCGGCGACGAGATCGATGTGCTCTACTTCGTGGGCTGCATGGGCTCGTTCGACGGCCGCAACCGCAAGGTAGCCGCGGCGGTCAGCAAGGCGCTGCAGGCCGCCGGGGTGCGCTTCGCCATCCTGGGCAAGGAGGAAGCCTGCAGCGGCGACCCGGCGCGGCGCATCGGCAACGAGTACCTCTACCAGACCCTGGCCCAGGCGAACATCGCGACGCTGGACAAGTACGGCGTCAAGAAGGTGCTAACCGCCTGCGCGCACTGCTTCAACACCATCAAGAACGAGTATCCCCAGTTCGGCGGCGCCTATGAGGTGGTCCACCACACGCAGTTCCTGGCCGAGCTGGTGGCGTCCGGCCGTCTCACACTCGATCCCGGCGCCGATGTGGCCGCTATCCTGGGCCATCCCGAGGGCAACAAGCGGGTGACGTACCACGACCCCTGCTACATGGGCCGCTACAACGACAGCTACGACGAGCCGCGCAACGCCATCAAGGCGCTGCCCATGGCCGCCAGCGGGACCGAGCTGGTGGAGATGCAGCGCAGCCGGCGCTCCAGCTTCTGCTGCGGCGGCGGCGGCGGGCGCGCCTTCATGGAGGAGACGCAGGGCAAGCGCATCAGCGGCGTGCGGCTGGAGCAGGCGCGCGAGACCGGCGCCGGCACCGTCGCCGCCGGCTGCCCCTTCTGCATCACCATGTTCGAGGACGGCATCAAGACCAAGGGCTGGGACGAGCAGATGCAGGTCAAGGACATCTCCGAACTCATCGCCGCGGCCATCGCGCAACCGCCCGCCCCAACAGAGCCGACCACCACCGGCGCAAGCACCACCTCGGCGGGCTAGGTGTGTCGCGCCCTCGTTCTTGTCACCAGGTCCAACCGTTTCCCCAAACTCCAAATGAGGTGTTGGAGCAAGCGGCCAGGGCGATGCAAGGTCTGAGCGGGGATGCTTGCTTGGAGCGATGGCAAAAGTCAGGCTTCGCAGAGAATAACCTTCCGCGCTATCACTTCTTCAATAGTCGATACGAACTTGGCCTTGATCTTGCGCCGAGCGACTACGACTTTCAGTTGTCGAGCGATACGCTGGCGCAGCGCCTCGAGAACTATAGAACTCAGCATCCGAGCGATGATATTATCTCGGCGCATGGCGGTCACTTTCGCTTTCGGTACGTTGCTCGCTTGTTCCCACCCCTCGCTGCCTGGAGCGAGAAATGGGCCGAGGTGACAGGTCGCGACTGCAACATCGCGTCGTTTCCCGGTAACGGCCCTGAAGGCGTAACGCGGTTTGATGACCATGATTGGGTCGTCGTCGCATGGAAAGGAGACTAGAATTGGTTACGGATCTCCTACAATTTGATTTCACATCGCGGCTTACAAGACAGCAAGCGGAAGCCTTACAAGCGGCAACCGGTATGAGAATAGGGGACCTGGGTAACCCCTACAAAGATACGCCAGGTAAGGGGCGATTCGCGGGGAATGTTTATATATACCTGGAGCGGGGGCGGCAGGACGGTACATGGCACATCAGCGCGTTCAGCCATAATGTCAGTGGCGCTAACCTCCCCGATGTTGCCGCCATGTGGCAACGACTTGACAGGCTGCTCCCGGACATTGCAACGGATGTTGAAGATAAGAGCGCCAAAGATGTTCGGCGCCTGGCCGTGGAGAGGAGCACGAACGACATCCAAGCTGCTGCAAGAGATGAGGACTTCGCTAGCAAGCAGCAGGAAGAGGTCAAGCGCGTCTCCATGCATGGGGGTGTCATCGAGGAGCAGCAGAGCCTCGACGCGCCGGTACAGCGTGAGCACGTGACCGCGGGGCGCATCCCCATAAGCAAGACAACCGATGCCAACATTGGCGACGTTTTTCACGAGCAAGACATCAATGTGCCCGTGGTGGGCGAAGAGATCGTGGTCGGCAAGCGCGTGCGCGAGGTTGAGGAGGTCCGCCTGCGCAAGGAGGCCGTGACCGAGGACCAGCAAGGCGACGACACGGTGCGCAAGGAGCGCGTCTATGTCGATAGCATAGGCGCCGACTGACACCTGCGACAGACGCGTGTTGCTGCTCCGGCAACTCGTGCGTCACACTGTCGTTCTCGGCATTGGTCTGAAACACCGACCGGATCAGGTCTATGACCGCTGCGCCGCCTCCGACTCCCCGGCCTGATCAAGTGGCATCATTATTGCATGGTCTCTCCCAGACAACGCAGTAAAGATCGACCGGGAGGGTAACGAATGAGCGATTTCGACGCGATTCTTCCAGGAGCGCGCGTGCGGTCCGACGATGGGATCATCGGGACCGTGGAGCGGCTGGACAGTACGACGGCGGCAACAGCGAACGTTGATACGGCCGGCGCCCCCGCGCTGTCGAGTCAAAGCCAACCCGATAGTATGATCGTACGCTCCGAGGACGAGCGCTGGCGCTACAGTATCCCGCTGATGCTGGTGCGCGCGGTCAGCCATGAGACGTTCAATAGCGTGGTACAGGTCGGGGTGCAGGCGGATGACTTGCCGCGCTACATCATGGAAGAGGTCGCGCAGACGGCCGAGGCGATGCCCGCGCTGATGAGCGGCGAGTGGCGCCCCCGCGCGGATGAGACGACCCTGCGTATCCCGCTGGTCAGCGAAGAACTGACCGCGACGAAGCGCGCCGTGGTTCGCGGACGGCTACACGTCCACAAAGGGGTAGAAACCTTCCCGCAACAGGAGACGGAGACGGTCTCGCGCGAGGAGGTCATGGTCGAGCGTATCCCCGCCGCCCAGTACGACACCACCGTGCCGCCTCGTCCCGACGATACCATCATCCCCGTGACCGCGGAGCAACTCTTCGTCGAGAAGCGCGTCGTCATCAAGGAATATATCCGCGTGCGCAGGACCTTGGCGACCACCCAGGAGAACGTGCGCGGCTCGGTGCGCCGCGAATTCGTCGAGGTCACGGAGCAGCGCCAGCAGGCCGCCTCCGACGGCAATGCTCCGCTCCTGCGCGACGCCACCGCCGCCACCGCCGCCACCGCCGCGACCGCCGCGACCGCGAGCACAACCGAGCCGACGCGAGGATAAGCCTTCTCGCCGCCGTGGAAGGGGGCTGGTAGGGTTCGCCCGATTCCCGTCATCGCATGGGATGAAGGCCGTGGCACGTAATCTGCACCAGGTTGCGGACGTGCCCTCGCGACGCGCCAACGATGGGCCAATCGTACATTGGTACGTGGTACCAAGAGAGGATAATGCAATGGCTCGTAGTATCGTAGGATTGTTCGCCAACCGTCAGACGGCCGAGCAGGCCATCGTCGACCTCAAGAACGCTGGTTTCGATCCCTCCCGCATCGGGGTGGTGATGCAAGACAAGAAGGAAGCGCAGGAGGTGGCGCACGAGCATGGGACCTCGTCCACGGAGGGCGCCGTCGGCGGCAGCATCATCGGCGGGACCGCGGGCGCACTGCTCGCCGCCACCGGCGCGTTGGTGATCCCCGGCATCGGCCCCTTCATCTCCGGCGGCATCCTGGCCACGGCCCTGGTCGGCGGTGCGGCTGGCTGGCTGGTCGGCGGTCTGGTCGGCCTGGGTATCCCCAAGGAAGAGGCCGAATATTACGAGGGTCGCGTGCAGCAGGGCAGCACCCTGGTCACGGTGGACGCCCAGGGGCGTGACTCCGAGGCGCGTCAGGTCCTGCTCAACGCGGGCGCCGAGGATCTACAGGCGCAGGGCTACGGCGGGGGCTACGACGAGGGTCAGGTCGCGACCGCTCCGATGACGCAGACCGTGCAGGCCGTGTCGCAGGCGCAGGTCCAGCAGCCTGGCGCCAACAGGGTCGACACGACGGCCACGAGCGATGCTGACATCCGTGTCCCGGTGGTGGAGGAAGAGTTGGTCGTCGGGACGCGCCAGGAAGAGTTCGGGCGCGTGCATATCCACCGCGATGTCGTCCAGGAGCAGCAGAGCGTCGACGTGCCGCTGCAGCGTGAGCGGGTCACCGTGGAGCGGGTGCAGGTGAGCGGCGCGACCGACGCCAACCTCGGCGAGGCCTTCCAGGAGCAGGACATCGACGTGCCCGTGATGGGCGAAGAGGCCGTGGTCGGCAAGCGCGTGCGCGAGGTCGAGGAGGTCCGCCTGCACAAGGAGGCTGTGACCGAGCAGCAGCAGGTCAGCGACACGGTGCGCAAGGAGCGCGTCATCGTCGACGGCGTCGACGATCAGCAGACGATGACGACGAATCGGACGATAACCGACACGACCGGTACCACGCGCCCCTAGATGGCATACCCCTTGGGTGGTGGTAGACGCTGAGACCCACGCGCCGCGGTTGCACGGCCGTTCAGATAGCCGATAGGGCTAGGAAGGACAGACCAGCAGATCATGACCAACCAGAGTATGAGCACGGGACAGCAGTTCGTCGAGGGCATGACTGTCTTCGACTCGGCCGGCGAGAAGGTCGGGACACTATTCGAAAACGACGCGCAGTCAGGCTATATCGTGGTGCAGAAAGGCTGGCTCTTCCCCAAGGATCTCTACGTCCCGACGAGCTCCATCACGCGGAGCGACGCCGACGGGGTGTACCTGAACCTGCATAAAGATGACCTCTCGGGCCAGCAGTATGAGCAGGCGCCGGCCGGCGGCTCCATGTCCGCGGGTATGGGCAGTGCTGCCGCGACCGGAGCGGCCTACGACACGACCGATCGCTTCGATACGATGCGGACGCGCGACGCCAGCGCCACCACTGCGACCACCCAGACGGTGAACACGGATCGGGATATTCGCGTCCCCGTGATGGAGGAGGAACTGGTCGCCGGCAAGCACGAGGAAGAACTCGGCCGCGTCCACGTGCATAAGGACGTGGTGCAGGAGCAGCAAACGGTCAGCGCGCCGGTCACGCACGAGGAAGTGGTCGTCGAGCGCGTCGCGGTGAACAGCGACGCGGCCGCCGTCGGCGCCGACGCCTTCGTCGATAAGGACATCGAGGTACCGGTGATGGGCGAGGAACTCGTGACGGGCAAGCGGGCGGTGGTCACGGAGGAGGTGCGCCTACACAAGCAGGCCGTGACCGAGGAGCAGCAGGTCACGGACACGGTGCGCAAGGAGCGCGTCACGGTCGATAGCGATGGTGACCTGACTGACGAGCAAACGGGTGGCCGCAACAGGACCAACCGGTAGAGGTATGCCGGATGCGGACATCCTGTCCCATCCGCAGAGCAAGGGGGCGGGGAGCGACGAATCGCTCCCCGCCCCCTTGCTCTATGCGGCCATCGTAGCGCGGATCAGGCGGCATAGTGGCGCGCCCTCACTTCATGATTGGCACGAGACCTGCGTACGACCAACGGTGCTCCCACCACGTCGTGTGCCCCTTATCGCCAAGCACGCGGTACGAGCACTGCGGCGAGTTAGCACAGTGCAAAAAGTGCAATAAGGAGTGGCAGCAACCATGGCCCAGACGCAGGATCAGACCACGCAGCAAGACCCCAAGACGCAGGGTCCCCAACCCCCCGTGCCCGATCAGCCCCAGGACCCGCCCGGCATCGAGGCCCAGATGGACCCCAAGCCGGACTATGGCGAGGACACCTATCGCGGCAGCGGCCGCCTCGACGGCAAGGCCGCCGTCATCACGGGCGGCGACAGCGGCATCGGCCGCGCTGTCGCGCTGGCCTTCGCGCGCGAGGGGGCCGACGTGCTGATCTCCTACCTGGAGGCCGAGCAGCAGGACGCTCAGGAGACGGTGCGTATCGTCGAAGCGTCGGGCCGCAAAGCGGTCGCGGTTCCGGGCGACATCACGCAGGAGGCGCACTGCCAGCAAATCGTGCAGCGGGCCGTGCAAGAGCTCGGCCACATCGACATCTTGGTCAACAACGCCGCCTTCCAGCGCACGCACCAGGATATCTCCGAGGTGTCGTCCGACGAGTTCGAGCTGACCTTCCGCACCAATGTCTTCGCCATGTTCTACCTCTGCAAGGCGGCGATGCCGCATATGAAAGAGGGCGCCACGATCATCAACACCTGCTCGATCGAGGCCTCCAAGCCGGACCCGTTCCTGCTGGCCTATGCCTCCACCAAGGGCGCCATCGTCACCTTCACCAAAGGTCTGGCGCTAGAGGCCGTGCAGAAGGGCATCCGCGTCAACGCCGTGGCGCCCGGACCGGTCTGGACCCCGCTTATCCCGTCGACGATGCCCGCCGAGCAAGTCAAGACCTTCGGCCAGCAGTCGCCCATGCAGCGCCCAGCGCAGCCGCGCGAACTGGCGCCGGCCTACGTCTTCCTGGCCTCGCAGGAGTCGAGCTACATCACGGGCGAGGTCATCGGCGTGACCGGCGGCATGCCGTTGCCGTAGGCGAGTGGTTAGTGGTTAGTGACGAGTGAGGTTCACTGCTCACTAGCCACTAACCACTCGTCACTAACCACTAGCCACTAGAGAATAAGTAAGGAGAGGACGATGGCCAGGCAAGGTCAGCATAGGCATGACGATAACGATCAGAACATCTCGAAGAGCAACAACAATCCGAGCAAGAGCCAGGACATCACCACGGGGACGTACAAGAAACAGGAGACCTATAAGAAGCAGGCCGCCCTGCACCAGGATCCGGGCAAGACCGCGCAGCACGCCAAGGCGCCGCATCACACGGACACGCGCGAGGACGTGACGCTGGAAGCCGACTCCGAGGAGCGCGCCCTGCAAGCCTCGAAGCGCAGCGGCAGCGACTCCAACGCCGATGCGGGATCGAGGGGGCACTAAACATGAACAAGCGAGAGGCCGAGAACCGGCCCCAGCATACCGAAGGCGAGCCCTACGAGCAGGATCTCAACCCCAACTATTTGGCCGGCGAGAATCATGGTCCGACCGATCCCCACCCCGAGAAGGACGCGCGCTCGGCCTTCGACATCAAGGACCTGCATGGGCAGCTTGCCGATCTGACTAACGCCGAGCTCAAGGATATCGAGATCATGCCCGAGGGCAGCCGCCTGGCGCAGGGCGCCACCTACATCGACTTGCGCCACCTTGACCGCGGCGAGTTCGTGGCCCGCGGCGATATGTCCGCCGGGTCGGACAACTACTTCGTGCCCAAAAGTGAGACCGACTACCAGCTCTGGAACCGCCTCACTGGCGTGACCGACCCCGCCCGCCTCGACGACGCCGGCGCATCATAAGCGAGCAGTATACCGGGCCGAACTCGGACAGTTCCCTACGCTTGTACCCGCAACAGCAATTTGCCCGTGTGTGACCTGCTTTCCATGTGACGATGCGCCAGAGCTGCCTGCTCCAAGGGGAACGTATCGGTGATGTCAAGGTGTATCTGGCCTGTCACGAGGCGTGGATAAGCACCGTTTCTCCCGCTTGTAAGCGAGCCACGTGGACGAGCACATCATAGGCCGCGAGCATCCTCCTGCTTGACCGTGCGCCACAATCGCTCAGTGAAGATGTTGTCGAGCGCGCGGCCCTTGCCGTCCCTGCTGACGCGGACCTGGGCGCCCTCTAGGAGCGCGAGGTATTGCGGGCTCGTGACATGGCCGCCCTGGTCGCTGTTCCAGAGTGCCGGGGTCGCCTGGACGAGCGCCCGCTCCACCAGGGCGACCCGCTCCTCCCTAGACATGGTCGAGGCCAGTTTTTTTTGAGCCTGGCCACCTGCGTGGTCAGGCGCCCGATCTCCGCGTACAACTCGGTCAACTCGCGCTCGTGGGTCGCCTTGAGGTCCTCCGTCGCGTCCCGCCGGTCGAACAGGCTCGGCAGGCCCTGGATGGCGGCGGTCCGCCACCGTCCCCGTTGGTTGGGATGGACTCCCGTTTCCGCCGCCTTAACCCCACCCTTTTCACTGTCCAGATTCCTGGGTCCATTATACTAGTCACTGGTCACTGGTCACTGGTCACTGGTCACTGGTCACTGGTCACTGGTCACTGGTCACTGGTCACTGGTCACTCGTACCATGTCGTCGGGGCGGGCCAGGATGGCGTCGGGGCGCAGAGCGCGCAACTCAGCCTCGGCGCCGGCGCCCCACAGGGCGGCGGCGACGGGCATGCCGGCGGCCTGCGCGGCCCGGATGTCGTGGACGCTGTCGCCGACGTAGAGCAGCTGTCGCGGCGGTAGGTCGAGTTGATGCGCGGCATGGAGCAGAGGATCGGGCAGCGGCTTGTGGCGCGCGGTATCTTCCAGGGCCACGACCACCCTGAAGAGAGAGGTCAGATGATAGAGATCCAGCCCGCGCAGCGCGGCGACGCGGCGCTTGGAGGTGACCACGCCGAGGGGCAGTCCACGACGATGCAGCGTGCGGACGGCATCCAGCGCCTCGTCGAAGGAACGCAGTAAGAGGTCGTGATGTTGGTCGTGATGGGCGACATAGGTGGCGAAGAGCTCGGCCGCGCGGCCGGGCGCCGCCTCGTCGAGCGCCTCGATCAGCGGCCGCCCCATCGTGGAGGCAACCCAGGCGCGCGACGGCTCCGTCCCCAGGTGGACGCGGCAGGTGTGCAGGAAACTGACCGTGGTCAGCTCGATCGAGTCGACCAGCGTGCCGTCGAGGTCGAACAGGACGCCGCGAATGTCGCGAAGAGAAAAGGATAAAGTCATACCCAAGGGTAACGCACAATGGCCTTCACCCCCCAGCCCATGGCTGACTGGTCCCCGATCCCTGGCCGCGGGATCGCCGCTGGGGCGCGCCTCTCCCACGGCCACGGGAGAGGGAGAGTAGATCCGCAAGGAGGATGACAATGAGTGATAAGCTGCCGGAGGACATATCGACGCGCGCGCTGACCATGGACGAGGCCCCGGTGGTCGTCGACCTGATCAACCGCTGCGCCATCGCCGAGTGGGGCGAGACCGACATCACGCTCGGCGAGGTGCGCAACGAGTGGCGCAACCGCGACCTGGCGACCGATACCTGGGGCCTGTTCGCGCCGGGGAGGCTGCTCGTCGGCTACGGCGAGGTCGATGACCGGCGTCCGACGCGCATCGACGCCTGGGCCAGCGTCCACCCCGACTACCAGGGGCGGGGCATCGGCCGCTATCTGCTGGGGAGGATCGAGGAGCGCGCGCGCCAGGGCGTATCCAAGGCGCCGTCCGAGGCGCGGGTGACGCTCGGCAACTGGGTCGCGAGGGTCAATCGTCCGGCCCACGACCTGCTGGAAGGGCAGGGCTATCAGCTGACCCGCACCTTCTGGCGCATGCGCATCGTGCTGGACGCGCCCTCGTCCGCGCCCGAGTTCCCCGCCGGCATCACCCTTCGGACGATGGTCCCCGGACAGGACGACCGCGCCGTCTTCGAGGCCAGCGACGAGGCCTTCGAGGACCACTGGGGGCACCTGCCGGGCAACTTCGAGCAGTGGCGCGAACGACGCATCAAGACCGAGTCTTTCGATCCCGGCCTGTGGCTGCTGGCGCTCGACGGCGACCGCATCGCCGGGTTCTCGCTCTGCGGCTTCGAGGACGAGGCCGCCTGGATACATACGCTGGGCGTGCGGCGTCCATGGCGTCGCCGTGGCCTGGGCATGGCCTTGTTGCGGGCATCGTTCGACCTGTTCTATCGCCGCAGCGCGCGCACGGTCGAACTGGGCGTCGACGCCTCCAGCCTCACCGGGGCGACGGAACTCTACAAACAGGGCGGCATGAGCGTGTCGCGCCAGTTCGACCGCTACGAGAAGGTGTTGCGCCCCGGCAAGGAACTGAGCACGCAGGAACTGGACGAGTGACGAGTGACGAGTGACGAGTGACGAGTGACGAGTGGGGAGCCGCGCATGCGTCGAACATTTGCCCGCTATCGCATGTTACTGATCGCCTATCTGCTCCCGCAAGGCGGGAAGGTCGCGCTGTTGGCTGTGCTCCTCCTGGGGACCATCGGCCTGCAGTTGGCCGGCCCTCTGATCATCCACTCCTTCATTGACACGGCCATCAGGCATGGCGCGCTGGCGGTCCTGACGAGCAGCGCGGCGCTGTATCTGGCGGTGGTCTTGGTCACGCGGGCGACGCGGGTGGCCGAGGCCTACGTGGCGGAGGATGTCGCCTGGACGGCGACGAATGCGCTACGCGTCGACGTGATCCGGCACTGTCTGCGCCTGGACCTGTCGTTTCACCTCGCGCGCACGCCGGGCGAACTGATCGAGCGTGTCGACGGCGACGCCGACACGCTCGCCAACTTCCCCTCGCGTTTCGCGCTCACCATCTTGGGCAACGCACTGCTGCTGGTGGGGGTCCTGGTGGCGCTGTTCCGCGTCGATTGGCGCGTCGGCCTGACGCTGACGCTGTATTCCGCCTGTGGTCTGGCCGTCCTGGGGCGCCTGCGCACCGTGGCCACGCCGCACTGGGCGCTGTTCCGCCAGGCGTTCTCCGAGCTGTTCGGCTTCCTCGGGGAGTGGCTCTCCGGCGCCGAAGATGTGCGCGCCAATGGCGCCACCGCCTATCCCTTGCGCCTCTTCGCCGCGCGTCTGCGCGCCTACCTGCGTCCCCAGCGCACCGCCGTCGTGCTGATGCAGGCGATGGAGGCCCTGAGCGATGTGCTCCTGGCGCTTGGAACCATCGCCGCTTTCCTGCTCACCGCCTACCTCTTCGGCCGCCACGCCATCACTGTCGGTACCGCTTTCCTCATCGTCGCCTACACGCAGCACCTCGTCACGCCGCTGCGCCAGATCTCGGGGCAGCTCGACGACGCGCAGCAGGCCTCCGCCGGGATGATCCGGCTGGAGGAGTTGCTGGCGATCCACCCCGCGGTGACCGATGGCTCGGGGGCGCTCCTGCCGCCTGGCGCCCTGTCGGTCGCGTTCCGGGGCGTCACATTCTCCTACGACGAGGGGGGCCAGGTGGTGCGCGATGTCACCTTCACCCTTGCCCCCGGCCGCGCGCTGGGCGTGGTCGGGCGCACGGGCAGCGGGAAGAGCACCCTCACCCGGTTGCTGTTCCGGCTTTACGATCCCACCGCGGGCGTCATCGAGCTGGGCGGCGTGGACCTGCGCGCCCTGCGCGCCGCCGACCGGCGTGGCCGGGTCGGATTGGTCACGCAAGAGGTGCAGCTATTCGCGGCCTCGGTGCGCGACAATCTCACCTTTTTCGACCCCGGCGCCGACGACGGGCGCATCCTGCAATCTGGGCCTGGCGACCGGTGTCATCAGCTTCGTGGGCACGCTGCTGGTGCGCTACAAACAGGCAGGCATCTCGCTTGGCCGCATGTCCTCCTTGTTGCGCGACACGTCGCCGCGCGCCCTGGTCGAGCATGACCCGATCTACCTGAGCGGCCCGCTCCCGGAGATCCCCGTGATCGCCCGAGCAGAGGAGCACCGCCTGGAGACGCTGGAGGCGCGTGGGCTGACCTATCTCCACGCGGAGAGCGGCCGGGGGATCGCGGGCATCGATCTGCGCGTCCGGCGCGGGCAGTGCGTGGTGATCACCGGGCGCGTCGGGGCCGGCAAGACCACGTTGCTGCGCGTGCTCCTGGGGCTGCTGCCCGCGGACAGCGGCGCCGTCTACTGGAACGGCCAGCCCGTCGCGGACCCCGCGACGTTCCTGACCCCTCCGCGCGCCGCCTACACGCCCCAGGTCCCGCGGCTCTTCAGCGAGAGCTTGCGCGATAATATCCTGCTGGGTTTGCCCGACGACCAGGTCGATCTGGCCGCGGCCGTGCGCGTTGCCGCGCTGGATCGCGACGTGGACGGCCTGACGGACGGCTTGACCACGCGCATCGGCCCGCGCGGCGTCAAGCTGTCAGGAGGACAAGCGCAGCGCGCGGCTGCGGCGCGCATGCTGGTGCGCGCGGCAGACCTCTTGATCTTCGACGACCTCTCAAGCGCCCTGGACGCGGACACCGAGCGTGTGCTTTGGCAGCGCCTGTTCGGGCAGGCCGCCAGGCCCACCTGCTTGGTCGTGTCGCACCGCCGCACGATGCTACGTCGCGCCGACCACATCATCCTGCTAGAGGAGGGCCGGGTCACGGGGCAGGGCGCGCCCTGGAGGATCTCCTGGCCCGATCCAGGGAGTTCCGGCAACTGTGGGACACGGAAATAGCGTCACAGTGACCCACTAACGTGCGGCGCCGGCTTCGTCCTCGGCGGAGGACACGGGCGCGGCGAGCGAGATGGGCGCGGCAAGCGCCTCGGCGAACGGCGCGAGGTCGTCGAAGGGGCCGACCACGGTGAGGCGCAGGTCGTCGGGCGCGGTCATGACCACGGCCAGCCGCTGGATGTCGTCCGCGGCTACCTGCCCGACCAGGGCCAGCGACTCCTCCGGCGTGCGGGCGTAGCCGCGCTGGAGCACCGAGCGCCCGTTGCGCACGGCCACGCTATAGCTGTCCTCCAGCGCCAGCAGCAGCGTGCCCTCGTAGTGGCCGCGCACGCGCTCCAATTCGTCGTCGCCGACGGGCTCCACGGACAGGCGGCGCAGCTCGCGCAGGATCACCTCCAGCGCGCCCAAGGCCTTGGCCGGCGCCACGCCCGCGTGGACCGCCAGCGTGCCGTGGTCGCTCATCGCCCCGGCCGAGGCGCCGACGGAGTAGGCCAGCCCGCGTCGCTCGCGCACCTCCGTGAACAGGCGCGAACTCATCCCGCCGCCCAGGATCTCGGCCAGGATGGCGAAGGCCATGTAGTCGGGGTGGTCCATGGATAGGCCGGGGGCAGCCAGATAGAGGTGCGCCTGGCCGTCGCGGCGGGCCAGCGCGGCGCGCTCACCGTTGGCGGGATAGACAGCCGGCCGGGCGTCGGGCGCCGGGCCGGCCGGCCAGTCGCCGAACAAGTCCTCGATACGCGGCGTCAGGGCATCGGGATCGATGTTCCCGGCGATCGAGAGTACCGTGCGCTCGGGGACGTAGTGCGCGCCCATGTAGGCGCGTAGCGACGGGGCGGTGACGGCCGAGACGCTCTCGCGCGAGCCGATGATGGGGCGTCCCAGGGGATGCGCGCCCCACAGGGTGCGCTGCAAGAGGTGGGCGCCGACCGTCGCCGGCACATCCTCGCCCTGGGCCAACTCCTCCAGGATCACGCCCGTCTCGCGCTCGACCTCGTCTGGGTCGATCAACGGTTGGCGCAGCATGTCGGCGATCAGGTCGAGCCCGGTGTCCACGTGGCGGCTGGGCACTTTGGTGTAGTAGGAGGTGACCTCGCGCGAGGTGCCGGCGTTGAGGCGGCCGCCCAGGCGCTCGATGGTGTCCGAGATCTGCTGCGCGCTGGGCCAATGCCGCGTGCCCTTGAAGAGCATGTGCTCCAGGAAGTGCGAGATGCCGCCCTGGGCGTCGTCTTCGTAGCGCGAGCCGGTCCCCACGACGGCGACGACGGTGGCGGAGTAGGTGGCGGGCATGGGGTGCAGCGCCAGGCGCAGCCCGTTGGGCAGGGTCGTCAGTATCGTGTTGTACATCTATCCGCAAGCAAAAGGTAAGAGACCGCCCCGAGCGGCCTCTAGTGGATGGCAGGAAAGGGATAGGGTCGGGTCGCGCGGGTCGCGGAGGACTATCACCGGCGCTGGGACCACGCAAGGTTAATGATCACAAGGCCCACCCAGACCACGATGATGCCGGTCAGGTCCGCGGCGCGGCCGGCAATGGCCGAAAGCGGGATGCCGAGGATCAGTGAGCCCAGGGCGATAGCGATGTCTTCTCCACGCCCTTTGGGTCCGGTCGATCGAGATTGCTGCCCGGCAGGCAGGGCCGGAGGAGCCGAGGGCATGACGGACCGCGCGGCCAACTGTTGCTGCACCCGCAGGTCGACCTGCTCGTCGATGTCGCGCTGCACGCGCGCCAGGAAGCCCTGCGCCAGCGCCTCGCCCTGGGCCTGTTGGCCCGCCCAGGCCTGCCCCTGCGCTTGCCCCGAGCCGGCGCTGGGCTCCGGCTCGTCGTACGACACCCTATTCACCGCTCCGTCCTTTCACCACGCGCCCTCCACGTTGCTATCGCCAGTATACTCGCCCATCAGCGTGCGCGGAATGAACAGGCTTGCAACAGGACGGACCGACTGGCGTAGGGGCGTATTGCATACGTCCAGGCCATACCCCTGCCGGGCGTATGCAATACGCCCCTACCCCCGAGGCGCGCCTGTACGATCGAGAATGACATGGCCCTGGGTTTGACCCTGGCGCGGCAGCGCCCGACAACACCTGCCGCGCTCCTGTTACAGCGCATAGCGTGCCATCGCGGCGGCCCAGGGCTCGACGTCGCCGTGGATGGCGTCGGGGTTCGTGCCGGCCAGGCGGGCCAGTTCGGCCGTCAGCCGCTGCAGCGGCACGATGGCGACGAACGGCCGCAGCAGCGTCGGGACGGGCGCGAACGGCAGGTCCTCGTCCGCGGAGACGGCTTCGTCGCCGCAGGTCAGCGCCACCACGCCGAGGTCACGCAGCAGCCCGCGCAACGCCTCCGTGCGACCGCCGTCGTCCATGCCCGCGGCAGGCGTGATGGTGACCGCGCCCATACCAGCGCGCAACGCGGCGGGCGGCCCGTGCAGCGCAAACTCCACGCCCAGTCCTTCGGCCCAGGTGTAGGCGCCCTCCTTGAGCTTGAGTGCGGCCTCCTGGGCCGTGATTGTATCCAGCCCGCCGCCCGCCAGCAGCAGCGGCTCACGGCCGGCCAGCCGTTGCGCCGCCTCGACCGGCGCGGGCAGGTCCAGGGTGCGCGTCACCGCGTCGGGCACGGTCCCCAGGGCCGACGCGAACTCCGTCGCCGCGGCCGTCGGGCCAACCAGGGCAGCCACGATGCGGCCCAGCGCGGCCAGAGCAGTGAGGTAGGAGACGGTATGCGTCCCCGCCCGCTCGTCCGGGCAGGTGCGCACGACCGTATCGGCGGCGACCGCAGGCGCGCCCTGGCCCACGATGGCCACGGTGGCCGCACCCAACTTGCGTGCGCGGTCCAGGACCGCGTTGGGGAAACGCTTCGTGCCGCGGTGGCTCACCACCACGACCTGATCGCGCGGCGTGAGCGGCGCGTCCAGCGCAAGGTCGTGCGCGTCGATGGCGACGGGGCGTAGCGCGCCGCCGCTCAGCGCCGCGGTCCACCAGGCGGCAACGCGGCAGGCGTGCAGCGACGTGCCGATGCCGCTGAACACGACGGGCCGCTCGGGGTCGAGCACCGGCGCGTCGATCCCCGCCAGCAGCGCCCGCAACGCCTCCGGCTGCGAGGCGATCTGGTCATCCAGGGCGAAATGTGTTGGCATCGTCGTCTCTCCTCCCTCTCACGTTATGTGTCGCACTGTTCTCCACCGTTATTCTATGCGCTGCACGACTCTAATATCGTTTGACCGACATAACGTGGCTTTGTATCGACCTCCGTAGACCCTTTAGTGTCCGGTCCCTGCCATGCGACTTTAGTCGCAGGCCGCGCCGACCGCCAGGCTTGTTACGCCAGCACGTCCTGGTCATCGGACCTCATAAAGCGGTAGCATATACCATGAAGAGAAGGGATGGAGGATTGTGACGGATGGAACACACGGTCACGCCGGTCCTGGTCGGGCAGGGTTTGGGCTTCGCCGAGGGCGTCAACTTCGACCGCGACGGGACGCTGTACTGCGTCGACATCCCTGGCGGGACGGTTTGGCGCAAGCCGGTGGGAGGCCCTCTGGTCGCGTGGGTCCACACGGGCGGCGGACCGAACGGGTCGCGCTTTGGTCCCGACGGCGATCTTTTCGTGGCCGACTGCCAACTGCCGGCGGTTATCCGCCTGGCGCCGTCCAGCGGCCAACAGAGCGTGTACGCCGACAGCTGCGACGGCGTCGCCTTCCGCGGACCCAACGATCTCTGCTTCGGCCCCGACGGCACGCTCTATGTGACCGATCCAGGTGGGTCGTCGCTCGACCGTCCTATCGGCGCCGTCTACGCCGTCGCCGCCGATGGCCACGTGACGCGCGTCGCCGCCGAGCTGGCCTTCCCCAACGGCGTCATGGTCACGCCCAATGGCGGCGCGCTGGTCGTGGCGGAGACGCACACCGGGTTGTTGCGCCGCTACGACCTGACCCCGACGCGCCGTTACGAGGAACTCGCGCCCTTGGCGACGCTGAGCCCCGCCGGCTCCCCGCCGAACGAGTATGGCCCCGACGGGATGGCCTACGGCGCGGACGGCAACCTCTACGTCGCGCACTTCGGCGCCGGGGTGGTGCGAGTCGTGGCGCCCGATGGGACGATCGCGGCCAGCCTACCGGCGGGCGGGCGCACCCCGACCAACGTGGCCTTCTGGCAGGACAGCCTGTACGTCGCCGAGGGCGAGACGGGCTCCATCTACCGCCTCGACATCGGCGTGCGCGAGCAGCCCGTCTTCATGCGGCCATGGCCATGAGGCGTTATAGGGCGGTTTGCTCTCTCTCCCGCCGATGCGGACGGGGGTGGAGCCGGCAATTGCGAGGGATGGCTAAGGGATGAGCAGCCAGTTGCGCACCTTCTCTTACCTGGTCCTGCTGCTGGCCGTGGTGCTGCCCTCGATCGTGCTCTTCGTGTTCAACGACAAGGGCCTGGCGCGCATTGCCTTCGTCGCGATCGTGATCATCGGCTACAGTGCGATCTTTTTCCGCTGGCGTCTGAGCCGCTGAGGAGGGCAGCGCCATGATCTTACAGCCCGAAGAAACAGCCCGCTTCTATCGCGTGTGGGTGGCCCTGCTGCGCTACGTCAATGATCGGATGCGGACCATCGACGATTTTCCCGCAGACCCGGACGCGGACGGGGTCAACGTGCCCGTCGCGCTCACGCCCCAACAGGTATTCCCCTTGCGCAACGCGCTATGGGCCGACGATGCGCTGCGCAAAGGCTTCATCAGGGACAACCCGGCCAATCTCGCGGCGGCCGACCTCGCGCTGGTCGAGAGCTGGCGCCACCGCCTGGCCGGCACGTTCTACGTCGAGCGATACCTCAAGCGGTACACCGTCTTCCTGGACGACAAGCAGCCCGCCCACGCCTACGGCGTCCTGGGCCTGGTCTCACCCATCGACGAGATCATCGGCCCCGACCTGCCTCGCGCCGTGCAAACCGTCCTGCTGCCGTTCGAGGGGCGCATCATCTACGACGGCTTGCTGGCCCCCTACAACGTCTTCTTCGGTCCGGGCTACCGCACCAGCTTGCGCGACGCCTACCGCGACGCCCAGGAGCGCGAGGGCGTCATCACCACACTCACGCCGGCGGAGACTGACGAGGACCCCGGGGCGGAGCGGGACGCCATACGCGCTCGCAACAAGCGCGTGCTCGACGCCTTCCGCAAGGACCTGGCCCGCTCCGCCCTCAACCCCAGGACCATGGACGGGCACGTGGGCGCCATCGCGTCCTTCGCCGACGACTATCTGCTGGCGCAAGACCCGCCGCGCGGCCTGCTCAGCCTCACCCCCGCCGACCTGGAGGACTACTTCGCCAACCCTGGCCCCGGCGAGAAGGCCAACCGCGTCAGCTTCCGCCGCTTCGTGCGCTTCCTCTGGACGACCGGGCGCCTCGACCCGGACCGGGGCGAGGCCCTGACCGAGTTCGTCAAATACGCCTGAGAAAGCGCGGCAGGGTCTGAAACAATACGGCGGCATAGGTCCATGCACCGACAATAGTGCACGATCCCTGGCTCGTCGGCATACCCGAAAGGGCTATTCGGATTATGCGGTTGAAACGCGGTCTTGACAAGACACGTATCGTCGTGGACCTTGTCGCGGTGTAACGAATGCCCTGATGGATTACATCAAGCAGCACATGGTGCAACCGCTAGGGTAACGGCCCCTTGGGCTGGATATAAACCAGTAGGTCCGGATCGAAGTGTTCAAACACAGCCCGTGCCTCCGCTTCTAGCACCCCGCCCCGATAGGTGCGGATGTGCCGCTGCACGTAGGGAATTGTCTCCACGATCTGCCGACTGCCCACGTTGTAATCGTGCAAGGCGAACACGATGTGCGGCACATCGGCCATGACCGTCGCGCCCAGACACATCGGACAAGGCTCCACGGTCGTCACCAAGACGGCGCGGGCATAGTGCTCCCACAATGCGTCGCCACCCCTAAGCAATGCGCCCATCTCGGCATGGGCCAACTGGCTCCGCGTCGCCTGACCGCACGAGTGGCCCCGCGAAACGATCCGGCCGTCCACAACCAGGACTGCCCCAATGGGTCGTTCTCCGGCCAGACCACCGGCTTCCGCTTCCGCGAGGGCCGCGCGCATGTATGCTTCAAGATCCCGCTCGTTCACGCCCACTGCTGCCAGAGTCTCCTCCATCGGCTATGCCCTCCATGATTCATCAACCCCCACCGCATGTAATCTTCGAGCGCCTTAGAAGACATTCTCCCCACGCAGTTTGTGTCTCAATATAGCTGAGTCTGGGACCACGCTCGTAAGCATTGGGCTCGGTGCGAACACTGCCCTGTTTCGTTACCTTTGCCCGGAAGGATCGTATCAGCGTCCACGGCGTGACGTGGCTAACGACACCCAGCGGTAGGGGTGCGCCATGACAGGACCATCGGCGTCGACTGTCGGATGGTATGCGTCGGCCAGGTCGGCGTGCGCTCACGGGCCGTGGTGGGGCGGGCCACAGGACGCGCGTGTGATGAGCGGCGTGGCTACCTCGACGCGCAGCGTCTCGACCGGCTCCCCGGCGATCACCCGCAAGAGCATCGTCGTCGCCACGCGTCCCATCTCCCGTAGGGGCTGGCGCACCGTTGTCAAGGCGGGCGTCAGCAACTCCGCGTACGGCATGTCGTCGAAGCCGACGACGCTCATGGCCGCCGGGACCGCCAGGCCATGCTCGTGCAGGGCGCGGTAGACGCCCAGGCACTGCTCGTCGCTGCCGACGAACACAGCGGTGGGCGGGTCGGGCAGCGCCAGGAGCGCGCGCATCTCCGCATAGCCGCCCCCGAAGTGCCAGTCGCCGTGGCGGATGAGCGCCGGATCGATGGGCAGGTCCGCAGCGTCCAGGGCGGCGCGATAGCCGGCCAACCGATCGCGCGTGCAGGGGAAAGTTTGCGGCCCCAGGAGCGCGGCGATGCGGCGATGGCCGAGCGCGAGCAGGTACGCGGTCGCCGCCCGGCCGCCGGCCCAGTTGGTGGCGCTCACGGACAGGTCCTCCGGCCCCAACTCGCCCAGGCGGTCCACCACCACGAACGGGATCTGGTGGCGCCTCAGTTCGCGCAGTTGCTCCGAGGTCTGGTCGGCAAGAATAAGGATGGCGCCATCGAGCGCGCCTGCAGCCAACCGACGGACCCAGTGCCGCTCGCGCGCCCGCTGGCCGTGCGTCGACGCCAGGACGACCCGCGCGTCCGTGCCGAGCGCCGCCTCCTCCACGCCGCGCAGGATCTCGGCCGCGTAGGTGTGCAGCGAGTGGACCACGACGTCGATCTGCGCCCCCTCGTCGCCGCGGCCGTCGCCCCGAGGGCGACCGGCCCGCCCGAGGACATAGCCATGTGTGGTCAGCACCTGGTGCACCCGCGCGCGCGTGGCCGGGGCGACATCGGCGCGCCCGTTGATCACCTTGGAGACCGTCGGGACCGAGACCTCGGCCAGGGCCGCGACCTGGGCGAGCGTGAGCGGCGTCGAGGGGCGTGTGGCCATGGGAGCCTCGTCTTTTTTCGATTGGCATTGTCGGCGTCTCTTGCCGAGCATAGCGTCGGCGCGACCGGATTGTCAAGGGATGGCCGCGTGATCGTACCGATCGTAGGGGCCTTGACAGGCCCTCTCCCTTCCAGTATAGTCGAAACGGACAAATAATATTTCGAAATATTATTGGGGAGGGGGGGGTGCGGAGCCACGTGGGCACTGCAGGCCCCGCGTGGAGGGATGCTATGGAGAGGGAGAGGGGGTTAGATAGGGCCGCGTGGGGGGAGCCGCGTCGGATCGGCGGTAGGGCCCTGCGCGGCGCCATGCTCGCCCTGATGCTGACCTTGTTGCTCGAGGCGCTGGATCAGACCATCGTCGGCACGGCCATGCCGCGTATCATCGGCCAGCTGCACGGCCTCGACCGCTACAGCTGGACGGTCTCGGCCTACCTGCTCGCTTCGACGACGCTGATCCCCCTCGCCGGCAAGCTCTCCGATCAGTTCGGGCGCAAACGCCTCCTGCTCGCCGGGACCGTCGCCTTCATGGTCGGCTCCTTGCTGTGCGGCCTCGCGCGCACCATCGACCAGCTCATCGTCTTCCGCGCCCTGCAAGGGGCCGGCGCCGGCGCCGGCATCGCGCTCGTCTTCACCGCGGTCGGCGATCTCGTCCCGCCGGTCGAGCGCGGGCGGTGGCAGGGGATCGTGAGCAGCGTCTACGCCCTCTCCGCCGTCAGTGGCCCGACCCTCGGCGGCTGGCTGGCCGACCACGGGCCGCTGCTCGGGGAGTTCGTCACCGACGCCGCACGCTGGCGCTGGGTCTTCTATATCAACCTGCCCCTGGGACTGGTCGCCCTCGCCGGGCTGGTGGCCTACCTGCCCGCTGATCGGGCCGCGCGGCGCGGCTCCAGTCGGATGGGCCGCGGTCCGGCGCATCGACGTGGCCGGCGCCCTGCTATCCGCCGCCGCCACGCTGTGTCTCCTGCTGGGGCTCACCTGGGGCGGCGCGGGCGCGGGTGTGGCGGCTTGGGGCACGCTGCGGGTGGTCGGCGCCTTGGGTGGTGCGGTTCTCCTCTATGGGGCGCTCCTCGTCGCCGAGCGCCGCGCCGTCGAGCCCATCGTGCCGCTCGACCTGTTCCGCGATCGGGTGTTCGCGGCGACCGCGGCCCTCTCCCTGCTCCTGAACATGGCGCTGCTCGGGATGGCCTTCTACGCGCCGCTCTACCTGCAGGGCGTGCTCGGTGCCTCGGCGACGGGGGCGGGCGTCACGATGACCCCCTTCTCGGTGGGCATCGCCGTGGCCAGCTCCCTGACGGGCCTGGCCATCACCGCCCTCCACCGGTACCAGGGCCTCGCGCTCCTGGGCACGGCTCTCATGGCCCTGGGCCTGTTCCTGCTCACGCGGCTAACGCCGGAGACCGTATTGGGTACCGCGTCGCTGGACGTGGCCATCACCGGTGTCGGAATGGGCGCGCTCTTCGCCGTCGTGGGGGTCGTGGCCCTGAACGCGCCGCCGCCGGCGCAGATGGGCGCGGGCGCCGCGGCCGTCCGCTATCTCGGCCAGCTCGGGGGGACGATCGGCGTCGCCCTGGTGGCGACCGTGGTGAATAGTTCCCTCGCCAGCGCGCTCGGCCGGAGCCTGCCGCAGGTCGCCGTGCGACGCCTCGCGGCCGACGGCGTGACGGTCGCGGCCGACCCTCAGGCCCTGGTCAATCCGCTGTACCGGGCGAGCGTGACCCGGCGGGCGATCGCGGCCGCGACGAAGCAGCTGCCGGCTGGCCCGTCCCACGCGCGTCTGGTGGCGACAGCGACGCGGGGAGTGGACCATGTCGTCGCCCAGGTGTTCGACGCGCTGCGGCTCGCGCTCGCCGAGGCGATCCAGCGGGGGCTCGTGGTGACGCTCGTGGTCGCCGGGGTGGCCGTGCTGGCGGCGGCCCTCCTGACGGATCGGCCCATGGGGACGATGGGGACACCGCCCGACACGCCCGACAAGGTGGCCTGATGCACCGACGGGACGGCTCGCAGGCCCTCAGCCACTGTAGCCTGTGTTGGCCGAATGGAATCTTTGCGCCCGCGGCTCTCACCAGCCCGACACGATCATTGCCCTGTAGGATTACGTCGTCCGCGAAAAGTCCCTGACCGGCAATTTTCGCACCTCTGCGAAAGCGCCCTACCAGCGGCTCCGGGTCTCCCGGAGCTTGCGGTCGTTCCACTTGGCATAGATCCGCGTCGTGTCGAGCTTGGTATGACCCAGGTGGCGGGCCGTCTCCTCCAGGTTGCCGGTCTCGGCGTAGAGCCGCGTGCCCGCGCTGTGGCGCAGCGAGTGCATGCCCTTGGGCGCGACGCCGGCCGCCTCGCAGCGCCTCGTGATGTGCTCCCAGGCCGTCGTGGGCGTGCGGTAGGGCAACACGTAAACACGTAGCCGTCAGGGCGGCGGGGCAAGCCGTGGAGCGCGCCTGCCTCAAGGACGCGCTCATGCCCACCGTGCGCGTCTTGCCGCCCTTGGAGAGGCGGATCGTGAGGTCCCGACGCGCCATGCTCACGTCGCGCCAGTGTAAGCGCACGCACTCGCCGGCGCGCAAGCCGCCGTGCGCGCCGAGCAGCACGAGTACGCGGTCGGAGGGGTCGGTGGCGACGGCGAGCAGCGCGACGATCTCGTCGTTGTCGTAGGGCCTGCGCCTCTCCCACGGCGGCGTGGGGTCGTGGGGCACATGCACGTCGGCAAAAGGATCGTACGGGGTCGCCCGCGCCCAGCGCAGGGCGCTGAACAGGGCGCGCGCCGCCGCGACGCGCCCGTAGATCGTGCCCGGCTTGAGCCCTTGCCGCTCCATCAGGCGGACGTAGCGGGTCGCGGCCTCGGCGTCGGGCTTGAGGAGATCCTCCTCTGTCCAGGCCGCCAGGAGCTTCTTGATCCCGTGCGTGTGGTTCTCAATAGTCCCCGTGGCAATGGTCGCGCCCGCTTTGCTGTAGGTGCGCAGCCACGCTTCCGTCAGGCTCAGCAGCACGGCCAGTTCCTTGCCGCGCGTCGCCTCCATGGCGATCCTACGCCGGTCGGACGTGTGCATCTTGACCCAGGCGTCGGCGCCCTCGTCGCCCCCGCCGAGGAACGGGACGACGGACGTCGAGGTCGGGGGAAGGGATTCGTCGGACATAGGCCTACCTACTGGACCCGTGACACCGATGCGCGTCCACAGGACAGGGGCCAGAGGGCTTGTTGCCGGCCCCGTCGTCGTACTGGCGCGATCGTGGGAGGCCCACGACACGGTACAAGGTCACCTCCCGCGTACGGCTTCCCATCACGTCGGCGTTGCTCACCGCGCGGCCGAACTACCGTGCGGGAGCGCGGTTGAACAGCGCGCGCGCCCAGAGGTACCCGACCAGCGTAAGGCCAACGCACCAGGCGACGGCGAGGACAGCGCTGTTCCCGATCGGCGTGCCCAGCAGCAACCCCCGCAACGTGTCGATGACGGGTGTGAAGGGCTGGTACTCGGCGAACCAGCGCAGCCCGGCCGGCATCGAGGCCGGGCGGACGAATGCGCTGCTGGTGAACGGCAGTAGGAACTGGAAGATGAGGGAGAGGCTATTCGCTCCCGCGGGCGTTTTGCCCACCAGGCCGAACACCACCCCCATCCAGGTCAGCGCGAAGGTGAACAGCGCGATGACGCCGAGCGCCGCGAGCCAGGCGCCGAGATCCGTGGTGGGCCGGAAACCCACGAGCAGTGCGACCCCGGTGACCAGGACAATGCTGATCAGCGTGCGGATCAGGCTGCCGATGACCTGTCCGGTCAGCACCGAGGCGCGGGAGATTGCCATGGTGCGGAAACGGGCGATGATGCCTTCGCTCATGTCCATGCAGAGATTTATCGCCGTCGTCGCGACCCCGCTGCCTACGGTCATGAGGATAATCGCGGGCGCGATGTAGTTGATGTAGGCGCCGCTGTGCGCCCCACCGCCAAGGCCGGCGCCCAACGTGCCGCCGAACACGTAGTCGAACAGCAACAGCATGACGACGGGCGTCAGCAGGCCACTCAGCGTCATCGTAAGGTTGCCCAGTGAGTGCCGGAAATCGCGCCGCAGCATCGTCGCCGAATCGCGCAGGGTCAAGGAAAGATTGGTCATTGTCCAGGGCCTTTCTGTGTATCGGGGTGGCCGGTGAGGGCGAAGAAAACGTCGTCAAGGTCAGGGGTGTGGACCGACAAGCCGTCGACCTCGATGGCGGCGTGGTCGAGCCGGTCGAGCACGGCCTTCAGGGACCGCACGCCGCCGTCGGTCGGAACCTGGAGCGTGAGCGCCTCGTCGTCGCGCGCCACCGCGCCCAGGGTGCGGGCGGCCGCCGTGAGTCCAGCGGTGTCGGCGAATTGGAGGCGGACGTGGCCGCCGGGGACGCGCCGTTTGAGCGCGTCGGGGGTTCCTTGCGCAACCAGCTTTCCCTGGTCGAGCACCGCGATCTGGCCGGCAAGCTCGTCCGCCTCGTCCAGGTACTGCGTCGTCAGGAAGATCGTGACGCCGTCGGCCACGAGGTCGCGGATGATCTGCCACATGGTGTGGCGGCTGCGCGGGTCGAGGCCGGTGGTCGGCTCATCAAGAAAGATAAGGCGGGGCGTGCCGACCAGGGTCATCGCGAGGTCGAGCCGGCGGCGCATGCCCCCCGAGTAGGTGGCGGGCTTCTGCGTGGCCGCGTCGACCAGATCGAAGCGGGCGAGCAGCTCGACCGCGCGCGTCCGACCTTCAGAGCGGCTCAAGTGGTGCAGGTCTGCCATCAAGAGCAGGTTCTCCTCGCCCGTGAGCAGATTGTCCACCGCCGAGAACTGGCTGGTGACGCCAATCACGGCGCGGATCGCATCAGGCTCGCGGGCCAGGTCGTGGCCGGCGACGCGCGCGTCACCACCATCGGCGGCAATGAGCGTAGACAGGATCTGAACTATGGTGGTCTTGCCGGCGCCATTGGGACCGAGCAGCGCGAAGATCGTGCCCGCAGCGACGTCCAGGTCGATGCCGTCGAGCACCACATGATCGCCGAACGATTTGCGCAATCCGCGTGTTTCGATCATCATCACGATACCTCCCTGTGCGACAATACACGTCACTCTTAGACATTAAACTGAGATCGTCCCCCCACGATGGAGGGACCCCGTGAACCATACAGCCGCCGGACTGCGGGCGAGGCGGGTCGTCCACGACGGCGACGCCGACGGATGGCCTGTCCGTCGCGCCCATGACGCTATCGTCCGTCCCCTCTATCCCGGCGTGTGCTATACTCGTATTGCTTGCCTGTTAAGCGATGTTTTGCGGAAACACCTTAGCAGCGAAGCTAAAAATAGAATACATGAGAGTGGGGACGATGTCAAGAGGTGCTTCGTCGAAGGGGCCGGCGGACCGGCGCGAGGAGCTGCTCGGGGATCTCGTGCGGGAGGTCCGCCAGTTCAACGGGCTCGGCGCGTCCTTCTTCCGGGCGGTGGCCGGTCGGGTCGGGATGAACGCTACGGACCTGCAGGTCGTGGACATCCTGGACGTCACGGGGCCGGCGACCGCAGGGCGGCTCGCCGAAGTCACGGGGCTCACGACCGGGGCCATCGCGCAACTGCTCAACAGGTTGGAGGAGGCGGGGGTGGTGCGCCGGGAGAGGAACCCTGCGGACGGCCGCAGGGTGGTGGTCCGGCTCGTCCCGGACGGGGAGGCGGTGCGGGAGATCGGCCCGCTCTTCGACGCCGTCGGGGGAGCGTGGGAGGAGATGGCGGCGCCCTACGACGAGGGGCAGCTCGCCCTCCTCCTGGGGTTCGTCCGACGCGCCAACGCGGTGTCCAGGGAGGAACTGTACCGGCTACGGGAGGCGCCAGCGGCGGGCCGGGGCGACGTCTTCTCCGCCCCCATGGGGGATGTGGGGAGCGGCCGGCTTGTCTTCCCCTCCGGCATCTCCCAGCTCGCCCTGCGCGCGGACGCGGCGATGACCGAACTCTACCGGGCCCGTTTCGAGGGACCCCGGCCCGAGGTACAGGTTGAGGGGGGCGCCGTCACCGTCCGCTACCCGCGGCGCCTGTGGCTCCTCGGGTGGCGTCAACGCGCGGCGGCGGTCGCGCTCAGCGCCGCCATCCCCTGGCGGATCGAGATCCGAGGCGGGGCAGCGGAGGTCACCGCCGAGCTGGGTGGCCTCGATCTCGCGGGGCTGGAGATTGAGGGGGGACTCTGGAAGCTCCGCCTCGATCTCCCCGAGCCCTCCGGCGCAGTCCCCGTGCGGATCACGGGTGGGGCAGCGGAGGTCACCATCCGGCGCCCGTCGGGCGTCGCCGCCCGGCTCCACCTCAAGGGCTGGGCCGCCCACCTCACCTTCGACGATCAAACCTTCGACGCGGTGGGCAGCGACGTGCGGCTGCAAAGCTCCGGCTACGTGGAGGCCACACGGCGCTACGACATCGATGTCTCCGGCAGCGCCAGCAAGGTCACCCTAACCGCCGGCTGACGACAGACCCGATCCACGGCGGGCACGCGCGCCCCGTCCGTCGTCCCGTTCGCGGCGCCCGCAGACCCGATGGCCGACGAATCGACGGCCCCGCTGCCGTCCGGCCACACCCTGATAGGGGGCCTCGTGGCGAACCCGCCCCCATGTCCTCCTATCGCGAGGCGGTCCAGGGGATGGGCGACGTTGGCGCAGCTCGCATCCTTTCAACACCTGGAGTCGCCGCCGATGGGCGGGATGTAATCCTCAGGCTCATGGCTCACGCGATGATTATACTTGCGCCCGTGGAGGCCATCCTCATCGTGGCACAGGCAGTATGCAAACATGTTTTAATTTAATATATGTCAACGGTGCTGCGCACTATCAATCTTAAAATCCGAGTGCAGGCGAAACGTGGATAGCCCGATACAGCTATTGTCCCATGTGCCGTAAGGGTCTACACGTGAGCATACAGTACCCGTACGCGCGACAGGTGAGATGACGGGCCTCGCGCGGGTTGGTGTACAATGGCGGGCAGATAGTGAGCGGCAGGCAGCTGTCGACGGGCAGCGGGGGGATGGCAGATGAGCGAGGAGAGGGAGTGGTACGGCGAGCAGGCCATCAACCACGATCTGCAGGAGCAGCCGCACCTCTTCATGCGGCTGGCCGAGAACGCCCTGACCGTCGCCGAGAGCCTGCGCGATAACTACTTCAAGAACACCTCGGCGTTCGTCGGCACGCTGCGTCGCACCATGGTCGAGGCGGAGCGGGGCCGGCGTGAGCAAGTTCTGTCCGTGCGCGGCGTCGCCGACGTCGCTTGGGCGGACGTGCGCGGCGAGACCGTTACCTTCCTCGACGGCGGCGTGGGTCAGGTGGAGATTGGTAGCCGCGTGCCCATCCTGCTGCGCGTCGGCTCCTACTCGGTGCGCGTCGGTGAACGGCGCCTGGCCGAGCGGGAGCAGTTCGGCTACTACCCCGTCATTCTGGGCGACCTGGAGGGCGGCAGCCGCGACCGCGCCGGGTTTACCGACATCGTGCGCATCAGCGCCGAGTTGCTCGGCGGCCTCTCCGCGCTGGCGCGCACGCCCGACCTCAACGTGCTGATGTTCCATGGACCGCTGGTCTACACCATGGACACATACGCTGGCCACATGCCCTTCACCGAGGGAGACATCGACCTGCTGCTGCGGCACTACGCGCCGGACCCGGCCCTCGGCCAGGGGCTGAAAGAGGACTTCTTGCGCCAGGCGGCGCTGGACATTTACCCGGCTATGACCGCCCGCTCCGACGAGTGGGTGGCGCGCCGGCTGTTCGAGCCCGTCTCCTGGATCGCTTTCCTGCATCGCCGTCTGCTGGAGACGGCGCGGCAACGGCGGCCCATGCCAATCATCGCGGGCGTGGTCGAGCGGGGCAGGACGCGCGAGTTTAGCGAGAAGGTCTTGCTGAAGCGCATCTTCAGGGGACTGCGCGCCAAGGGCAACGCCAACTACTTCAACCGGATGTACGGGCGCACCGACCTGACCTCGCCGACCGCGCTGCTCGACCGGCTGGGCTACCACGACGCGCTGCTGATGGCGCTGCTGCTCCAGCCCGGCGAGATGTCCGAGCCCTGGTCTGTCACGAAATACGGCGGCGTGCGGGAGGTCGCGGTGTCGCTGCCGGGCGAGCCGATCGAGGAGAGCGTCAACTTCGCCTCCTTGCGCTCACCCACCATCGGCTTCCCGCGCGTGGCGGGCTGCTACGTGCATGTCGCGCCCTCGACCGAGCCTATCCGCGTCGAGGTCTACCAGGACCTCGGGCCGGAGCAGTTGGAAACGGCGGCGCGCCGCGCCTACCTCTACGCGCGGCTGTTGCCGGGCTACGGCTTCCCGGTGGGCCTCGACGTGGTCGACAAGTATGCCCGCGTCCCGGCATGGATGACCGAGGCGTACGGCAAGATGATCCGCTACCAATTGGGCGTCAGCCTGCAACAGGGACAGGTCGGCGACGCCGAGATGCGGCGGCTGATGGTGCAGGCCATCTATATGAACCACCGCGACTGGCTGTTCCGTCCCACCGTCTAAAGGAGGCCATCCATGGTTAGCCCGTTACCCGCGCCGTCGCCGTCGCCATCGTCCGCGCGCGACAAGGCCGTCCGCTACGTCGGCACCCTGGTCGGCGAGAGCACCAGCAGCGAGTTCCGCCTGGCCGTGGCCCACGAGACCATCCGCGAGCAGGACATCATCGCCGTGGACGCCGAGTTGCGCCGCCCGATGGCCGACGCGCCTGTTGGGCGTACGGGGGCGGCAGCGACGCTGGCGCGGGGAGCGTCCGAGCGCATCCGCGTGTGGGCCAAGGTGCAGCGCATCGAGCGGCTCAACCCGCTCTTCCCCGCCGAGGCGGGGCACGAGCTTGCCGCGACGACCGTCGACCCGTTCGACACGGTGCTCTCGCTGAGCCGCGAGATGGTCACGGCGGTGTGCCAGATCCTGGGCGCGGAACCGCTGGAGGGCAACGGCAGCGGCCGCTTAGACCACCTGCGCTATCCCGCGCAGCCCGCGTCGAGCGCCTACCGGCCCGAGTCGCGGGACATCGCGCGCATCGTGCTGGGCGAACTGCAACAGACGCAGAAACGCGCCCTGGACATCGCCTCGCTCGCCAACCGGCCCGAGGTCGATGTCTTGGTCGACGGCCATGCCATCGTGACGCGCCACCTGGCGATCCTGGCCATGACCGGCGCGGGCAAGAGCTGGACGGCGCGGCGCATCATCGAGCAGCTCGCCGAAAAGAACTACCCCATCGTCATCTTCGACCCGCACGGCGACTACACGGGGCTGGCCGACGTGCCCGCGCTGCGCGACCGTGTGCGTCGCTACTACGCGCAGTTCCCCGTTTTCGAGGAGGATAGCGAGACCGTCGCCGGGATCGTGGACACGCTGGCCTACGCCTTGACCGACACCATGCGTACCCGCTTCGCCGACGTGTTCAACGCGGCCAGCCGCTTTATCGTCGACGACAAGGCGGAAATGCGCGAGCGTGCCCAGTGGCTTGGCGCGGTCCTGGGCGACTCGCCGTCGCTGCGGTTCGGCCTCAAGCGTGACATGTGGCTGATCGGCCACCTGGCGCGTGCAGGCGAGGTCTGCCTGCAGGAGAAAGACGACGACCTCAAGCGGCAGCTGGCCGAGTGGGGCTGGTCCGGGTTCGACCGCTATTCACAGACCGACAAGAAAACGCTGGAGGCGATCTGGAAGCGCGTCTATCGCGCCGCTGGCGCCCTCACTCGCATGGAGCGCACCAGCCAGACGATCGCCCGCAACGCCGACCCGCTGCCGACCGAGCGCAAAGAGTTGGTGCGCTACGGCGGCATCAGCGTCGTGGCCCTGGCCGGCTACACCGGCGACTTCCAGGCCATGATCTACAGCCTCGTCGCCGAGTCCTTGTTCGAGAAGCGGGTCAGCGGGGAGTTGCAGTTGCCGGTGCTATTCCTGCTGGAGGAGGCGCACACCTTCGCCCCGGCCAAAGCGGCGACGGTGGCCGAGCAGCGCGCCATCAGCATCACCAAGCAGATCGCGCAAGAGGGGCGCAAGTTCAGCGTCGGCTTGGTGCTGGTCAGCCAGCGGCCAAGCCGCCTCGACGAGACGACGCTCTCGCAGTGCAACTCCTTCATCGTGATGCGCATGGTCAATCCGGCCGACCAGAACTACGTGCGCAAGGTCATCGAGGCGTTGGGCGAGGACGACGCGCATATACTCCCCGACCTCGACGTGGGCGAGGCCATCCTCTCCGGCCAGCTCACCAACTTCCCCGTGCTGGTGCGCATGAAGGCGCCCGCGTCCAAAGGCGAGCGCGAGGAGACCGACGCCTTCGAGGCGCTTGAAGCGATGCACTCACGCGTGGCCGCTCCCGACCAGGGGAGGCGCTAACCGCAAGCGATGACCATGCCCAATCGGTCCGCGCCCGTAGTCGCATAGCAAACCATCGCGCCTGATCCGTAGACCCACGGTTCGGGGCCGGGTCAGCGAATCGGATGTAGTACGACACATATGTGATCTGACGACACATTCCCTACCAGCCTTACATTGCAGGCGCATGCGACGAAGGATTCCGCGACGGGCGGTTGGCGCGCCTGGATCAAGGATGTGAGCGCGATCCGATAGCAAGCGGAGGTCTGGATGTCTGGCGCGTACAAACACGGGGGTGAGCCGACACCCGATTGGGGGAGTGCTGCTACCCAATTGGTGGATTGCCTCCGGCCGCTTTACCACTGATAGTGGATATATCGGGTTGATGCTCGACGGCGCGCTGGTTCCAAAGTTCCCATCCGTTGGTCCGTTATGGTGGACGGTTTCGTAATGGCTGGTGTACCGGTGCGCGGGTCGAAAAGAGTGGAGAGCGAAAAGGTAGCGTAATGATCGGTGACTGGGTGACTTATAAGATCGTGACAGTACAGGTCGCCCTGGCGCGGTTGCAGCACGTGGCCGCGAGCAGGGCGATCACGAGCAGGGCGATGAGGGGTCAGGGCATGGTGGAGTACGCCCTGATCCTGGCCTTTATCGCCATCCTGGTCATCGTGGCCCTCAAGTTCCTGCAGCCCGCGGTGTCGCGCACCCTCAACAACGTGGGCAACAGCCTCTAAACGGATATCCTCCCCGCTGTCCCCTCTCGCATCGATGAGGCCAGCTTTCCGCGTGTAAGCGCCGGTTTGCAAGTGGACGGCCTGCCGGGATAAAACTGGTACACCATACCGACTGCCAAAGGTGGTCCGTCGCGCCTAAAGAGGGCCGTCGCGCGGGATCAACGCGCGCCCGCGGGGCG